>ENA-UBCA01000939-UBCA01000939.1-human-gut-metagenome-genome-assembly--contig:-NODE-939-length-16721-cov-22.223149_pt1 | contig 16721 bp, 14 predicted proteins | sample MGYA00244228_ERZ654716 | MGnify/ENA primary metagenome ERZ654716 (study PRJEB26926, sample SAMN06164557) | human gut metagenome | biome: ENVO:00009003; feature: ENVO:2100002; material: ENVO:00002003... | reverse complement strand
TATGTCCCAATATTCGTTGTACTGTCGTAATTGGAACACCTTGATGTACTAACAGAGTAGCACAAGTGTGCCGGGCCGTGTGCAACAGAATAGCCAAAGCAAGCGACTGTGGATAGGTAAAGATAAAATGTAAACCGTTAGGAATAAGCGATATTTCTGCATTTTGCGAAGTTGAGAAAATGCAAACAACAACAGAATATTGAGGTTGTTCAGTTACCAAACCGTTAGCCGGGCAGTTACCTAAACGGGAACAGGTAACGGCAAGCGATGAAAAGAAATCCTCACCGTTTTGTTTGCGTTAATACACAGTGTTTTGCGTATCAAGAGACGCTTATATGGCAAGTAAATTTGCACTTAAAAATATAAGCGTATGAAAGTAGAAAAATTCAAGGTGCTGCTCTACCTCAAAAAGAGCGGACTGGACAAGTCGGGCAAGGCTCCCATCATGGGACGCATCACCGTGAACCGCACGATGGCGCAGTTCAGTTGCAAGCTGTCATGCCCTCCCGAACTGTGGAATCCCCGTGAAAGCCGTCTGAACGGCAAGAGCAAGGAGGCGGTGGAAACCAATGCCAAGATTGAAAAACTGTTGCTTGCCGTCAATTCGGCATTCGATTCCTTGCTGGAACGTAAGCAGGAGTTTGATGCTATGGCAGTCAAGGATATGTTTCAAGGCAGTATGGACACACAGATGACCTTGTTTAAACTCTTTGACAGGCATATCGAGGAAGTTAGGGCGCGTGTGGGGATAGACGTGTCCCACCGCACACTCCCGAACTATCTTTACACCCGTAGCCGTCTTGCTGATTTTGTCAAAAGCAAATTCAAGGTATCTGACCTTGCCTTCTGCCAGCTCAACGAACTTTTCATACGGGAATTTCAGGAGTATGTCGTGATAGAAAGAGGGTTGGGAGTCCAGACGGTACGCCACTATCTGGCTATACTGAAAAAGATTTGTCGTATCGCATTCAAGGAAGGATACTCGGACAAATTATATTTTGAACATTACAAGTTGCCCAAACAGAAAGAGACACCGCCGAGAGCGTTGAGCAGGGAAGACTTCGAGAAGATACGGGACATAGAGCTTACCGGATGCCGCCTGGAACATTCCATCGTCAGGGATATGTTCCTTTTCGCCTGTTACGCTGGAACCTCGTATGTGGATGTGGTTGCCATCACTCCCGACAACCTTTCAAGGGATGATAGCGGAGCTTTATGGCTGAAGTACCGCAGGGGCAAGAACGGGCAGTTAAGCCGGGTTAAACTGCTGCCCGAAGCGATAGACCTCATAGAGAAATACCGGGACGACACACGGACTACCTTGTTTCCCGTCATTCCTTACCAAGCCCTGAAATGGTGTCTGACGAGCATCAAGATGAAGGTCGGAATCAAAGGGCGGTTATCCTACCACATGGGACGGCACTCGTTCTCGACCCTGATGACACTCGAAAACGGAGTCCCTATAGAGACCGTCAGCAAGATGCTGGGACACGCCGATATAAGGACTACCCAAGTATATGCCCGTGTGACCCCGAAGAAACTTTTTGAGGACATGGATAAATACATAGAGGCGACAAAGGATCTGAAACTCATACTCTAATCCCATTAAACAAGATAATTATGCGAAGTACATTTTCAATACTATACTACATTAACCGCAGCAAGGTCAAAACTGACGGGACCACCGCCATCATGTGCCGTATTACGGTTGACGGCAAGAACAGTGTGTTTTCAACAGGCTATTATTGCATCCCCGAAGATTGGAAAGCCAAGACAGGAGAGGTGAAAAATATAAGGACAAACAACCTTCTTATAGAATTGCGCACCAAGATAGAAACATTCTATGCCAATCTGCTGAAGGAAACCGGAATGGTTACAGCGGAGATACTGAAGAACGAAATCACCCGTGTAGCTGCCATACCGGTCACACTGCTTAAAACCGGAGAGGAAGAACAGGAAAGGCTCAGAATACGCTCCGAAGTGATAAACTCCACTTCCTCCTATCGCCAGTCCAAATCCTCACAGGCATATCTGCACGAATACCTTCTGTCATTGAACAGGCGTGACATTGCTTTCGAGGATATCACCGAAGATTTCGGCTGGGACTATAAACTATACCTGAAAGCCAAAGGTTGCGGAGCCGGACATATCAACCACTGCCTTACATGGCTGAACAGGCTTATCTATATTGCCGTTGACAGAGAAGTTATCCGTTTCAATCCGCTTTCGGATGTCCCTTATGAAAAGAAGCCAGACTACAAGCTAAGACACATAAGCAGAGCCGAACTGCAACGGATTATGGAACAGCCCATGCCGGACAGGTTGCAGGAACTTACACGAAGGGCGTTCATCTTTTCCTGTTTTTCCGGGTTATCGTATGTCGATGTGAAAAGGCTTTATCCCTCACATATCGGAATGACAGCGGACGGAAGACGTTTCATCCGTATCAACAGGAAAAAGACAGACGTAGAATCCTTTATACCACTCCACCCAGTGGCAGAGCAAATTTTATCACTGTATAATACTACTGATGATAACAGTCCGATATTCCCTTTGCCTAAACGTGATATGCTGTGGTACTGCATCCACGAAATTGGCATTGTGGCAGGCGTCAAAGAAAACCTCAGCTACCATGCGAGCCGCCATTCGTTCGGAACTTTGACGTTATCAGCAGGTGTGCCGATAGAGAGTATCAGCAAGATGATGGGGCATACGAATATCCGAACGACACAAGGCTATGCCAGAGTTACTGACGATAAAATCTCGGAAGATATGGACAAACTGATGGAACGAAGAAAGATAATATCGGCTGGCGAAAAGAAAAAATCATAAATAATCATCATAAGATAAGGGAATTATGAACAGAGGAATAATAACAATCAGTGAAACAGGGGCAATTACAATCCCAACCGCTCCCGTGTGGATGACCAAGTTTGAGATAGCCGACCTGTTCGGGGTATTCTCGTGCGACATCCGTAAGGCGATACGGGCAATCTACAAAAACAAGGAGTTAAGCGAGGCTGATACGATGAAATACATCAAGCAGCTTGACGGCATCAGCTATGATGTGTATGACCTTGAAATGATTATAGCCATCGCTTTCAAAATATGTAGCAAAGGGACCCTTTTGTTCAGGCGGTTCGTAATAGATGAAATCTGCGCCGCCAAGAAAGGAAGCCCGGTCACATTGTTCTTCTCTTGTGGAAAGGGAAGCAATCTATGGTATAGTTGAGGTTCATCCCGTCAGCCGCCCGTTCCCGATGCTCGGATGCAAAGGTAGCGTGTGGCTTTGACGGCATTGGCAAGGTCGAGCGGCAAAAGCCGTTTCGGGCGGAATCTTCCTCAAACGGGGTTGAGCGTATTCCGCCCGAAAATCTTGCCACTGCCAGCCACACGCTTGAAAGGCATCCGGCAACGGAAACAAGCGACTGACGGGAAATCAGAAGAAACAGAGGAACGGCTTACAGACGAAGCTAAACATTGATGCTTCATCCGTAAGCCGTTCCTTTTTTGTTGGTGTACCATTGCTGCCGCAAACATAGGGCAGACGGCAAACTGCGCTCCTTCAAGAAAATTAAGTTGCCGTCATTCGGTAGGCGGAACGGTAGCTGTCAGCCAGCATCCTTTCGATGTCGGATTCACGGTAGATGATTTTGCCACCCAACTGGATGTAGGCTATACGTCCCTCGTTGCGGTAGTCCTGAAGTGTCCGACGGCTCACCTTCAACCGTGCCGAAACTTCCTTGTCGGTAAAGAAACGTTCCCCGTTCAGTGTCGGGCGGTAGTTGGCGGTCAGATGCTCTACATTGTCCAGCAGTCGGTCGAGGCTGCCCATGAAGTGGATTATCCACTTGTTGTCTTTGTTAATCAGTTCGTTCATATTACTCTGGATTTAGTGGAATTGCTGTTATTACTCTATACAGTATTTATATAGTCTTACCTTTGAACTTCGCTTCCTTTCGCCTGTCCTCCACAATAGAGACGATGCGCTGCACGTCTTCGGGGCGGTAATAGGTCTTGTGGTTTATCTGCGAATAAGCCAACGTTCCGTTGTCTCGAAGCGTCTGCAAGGTTCGTGGGCTGATGTTCAGCATCCGGCACACGTCCTGATTGTCCATCCACTCGCTCATTTTCTTTTCGCCGTGCCTATGGCAGATGGCATCCATCCGGCTGACGAAGCGGTCGAACTTGGCGACCAGTTCCTCGAAGGTCTTTCTCTCGATTGATACGATTTCCATATTGTCTTTCTTTTTTAATGATTGATGATTTTTCGTTTCCATAATTACACATATAGGCAGATTACCTCCTATAAGGTTCAGTGCCGAATCAATGTTACAGATAAGCAATGAATGACGACATTGCGTCATGAAGTCATTGAATCTATACGTCACCGAATTGTCGGATAACCGGGTTTCCGACGGTTCGGGTATCCGCTTCGGCAAGTGTCCGATGAAGCAGTTTTCGGGGTATTTTAATATTCCGTTTCCCATATCTTTAAATCGTTAGTTTTTTGAATCATGCTGCAAATAAACAACGATGTATTGGAACTTGTATAACTTCTCCGGCAAGTGGCAGTACGTTGCGCAGATTGGCACTCATTGACTGGGTTAAGTACCTGTTCAATACTGTATTAATGATTTAACTTTGCTCCCAGACAATAGGAGGCGTTGATGGCGGCGCAGCCGGAGTCCTGAAAGGTATCCCTCAATCCGACAGGCGGAGGATTTTTGTGTCCTCAAAGACACAGCAAGGTATATTTTCAGTTACCCGAATAATTCTAAGTAACTGAAAATGCCTTCACCGCCGTGGGCAGAATTATCCTCCGCAGTCGGATAATTTCGGGGTTCTTTAATCAAAGATTAAGCAATGGACAAGCCATAAAATTAAAAGAATTAAGAAGTATGAAAAAGAAGACTAAGTACGGGAGAAATCCCAAGTTGAACCCGAAGACGCACTGTGTGATGGTGCGCTTCGACGATGTGGAATGGAACAAATTCCTGACGATGTACGAGGAATCGAACGTGTATGCGAAAGCAGTCTTTCTAAAAGCGCACTTCTTCGGACAGAAGTTCAAGGTGCTGAAGGTGGACAAGACGCTGGTGGACTACTACACCAAGCTGTCGGACTTCCATGCCCAGTTCCGCTGCATAGGCACGAACTACAATCAGGTCGTTAAAGAGCTGCGCATCCACTTTTCGGAGAAAAAGGCGATGGCGTTGCTCTACAAGCTGGAGAAGTGTACCATCGACCTCGTGAAACTGAGCCGGGAGATTGTGGAGCTTTCAAGGGAGATGGAGAAATGTTACCAATCCAAATCCGACTGACATGGCATCGGTCAAGGTCAAGTTTCGCCCATCCACCATAGGCGGCAAGGAGGGTACAATCTACTATCAGGTGATTCATAACCGTGTGGTCAGGCAGATATATACCGACTATAAACTTTTCGCTTCGGAATGGCAGTCCCATTCCGAAGCGGTCATACTGCATCGTGTTCCGAATAAGCAAGAGCGGAACAACCATTTGCTTTCGATAAGCTCACGCATCAGATGGGATAAGGACAGGTTAAACAAGATTATACAGACCTTATCCCAATCCGGCACATTTGTGACGGATGATGTAGTCGTGCGCTTTCAGGACAACAGGCAGGAGCCATCGTTTAACAACTATATCCGCCAGCAGATTGCCAGATTGAAACGCTTGGGGAAGATACGCACCTCGGAAACCTATACGGCAGCACTCCGAAGTTTCAGCGGTTTTATGGATGACAAAGAGGTCTTGTTTGACCAGATTAACGCTGACCTGATAGCGGAATATGAGGCTTATCTAAAAGGCAGAGGCAACTCGCCCAATACCATCTCGTTCTATATGCGTATCCTGAAAGCGGTTTATAACCGTGCCACAGAAGACGGATTGACCGAACAACGGCATCCGTTCAAGTCTGTCTATACGGGAGTGGAGAAAACTTTGAAGCGAGCCATATCGCTTGGCGACCTTAAACGCATCAAAGGGCTGGATTTGTCGTTGAAGCCAAACCTTGACTTTGCCCGTGATATGTTCCTATTCTGTTTTTACACAAGGGGTATGTCGTTCATAGATATGGCTTATCTGAGAAAGAAGGACTTGCAGAACGGCATTCTTTCCTACCGCAGACGCAAAACCGGGCAGCAGTTGTTCATCAAATGGGAAAGATGTATGCAGGAGATTGTTGACAAATATCCCGTAAACGAAACCGAATACCTTTTGCCAATCATCACAAAAAGAGGTGAAGATTATCGGAAACAATACGCCAACGAGCTTCATCGGGTGAACCATTTGCTGAAGAAAATCGGAAAACAGCTGGACTTGCCGATACCTTTGACGATGTATGTCGGGCGGCATTCGTGGGCAAGTATTGCGAAAAGCCGCAATGTGCCTATCTCTGTCATCAGCGAGGGAATGGGGCATGATTCGGAGAACACCACGCAAATCTATCTTGCTTCGCTGGATACCTCAGTGGTGGATAAAGCCAATAAAAAAATACTGGATTTGCTGTGAAGCCGTGAATGTTTTGCGAATCTGCCCAACGCTTGCCAAGAGACGGATATTATAATGCAAAATTACGCAAAATAATGATTCTTAAGTCATAAAACGCTGAAAATCTTACTTGTTGTCACGCTTTTTGTTTTGCGAGAAATACCAGATGTTTTGCGAAATCAGCTATAAAAAAGGAAAACACAACTCTATATCAACGATATAGGGTAACTCGTCCGTCTCTTGGCAAGAGATGGTAGTATAAATGGATATTTTAGACAATGATTAAACTTATAAAACATAACCCATATCGTACTTTAGGGGTGTTATCAAACACCCCTTTAAGGGAACGCATCGCCAACCAAAACAAGCTCAATGCTTTTGCTAAGATTGGTAAGTCGGTTATATTCCCTTATGATTTCGATGGAATTATAGAGGAAGTACCTCTAAGAACTCCAGAAAACATCGCAGCAGCTATCACAGCAATTAACCTTGACAGCTATCAACTGAAACACTCCTTGTTTTGGTTTATAAATGCGTCTCCAATAGATGGAGTAGCATTGAAATACTTACAGTCTAAAGATATTATCAAGGCTAAAGAGTTATTCCAAAAGAGAGAGTCATTCTCGTCTTTAATCAATCTTGGAGTACTTGCGTTTATTGAGGGTAATTTTGCAGAAGGTTATGCAAATATTTCAAGGGTGATTCATAACGAATCTTATAGAGTCGATTTGCTTGAAACACTTGGTCTGCAAAATATTACCTTGTCAGAAAATGAGATAGCGGAAATGTTTATTGCCGACTTACTCACGGAGATACCGGCTACAAAATTATTATCAGCTGTAAACAATTCTTCGGACAAAGCGATTATCAGCGAAAAAGCAGTTAATGAACCTATCGCAGAGATTAATGCTGCAATATCTGCCGCCAAGTCAGTAAATTCCAAAGATGCCAATGCAAATCTCACCGCAGGAACGGTGTTGATGAATTCAACAAAAACAGCACTCAAACAAGTGAGAGATATTGTTGGTGTAACTAGTACGAAATATCAGATGGTAGCAGATAATCTTGCCAAACAAATACTCCAGTGTGGTATCAACTACTACAATAATGCCTCTGATGATGATGTAGAAAGCCCTCGAAAAGCAATGCCACTTCAAGCATATGCCTTACAAATTGCAATAGGACAGCTCACCAAGGATAGATGTCAAGAGAACTATGATATTTTGAAAAAGGCAGTTGATGATATGCCTCCAGCAGAAGTTGCCATAGAAACCCGTAAAGTAAAAGAGGAACTTCGCCGTTTTTGCCAACAACCTGATAAAATTTCATATTCAATTACGTTGCTCAATAACACAAAGACTTTACTTCAAACTGTCAAGAACAAACTTGGAGCGACTAATTCATTCTACCTCTCCCTATCAACACAGGTTGTGGGAAATGCGCTTCATAATGTAATTGAAGAAGTTAATGAGGCTCAAAAATACTTTGGAGCATTAGTCAAGGCTATTAAGGAAAGAGGGATAGACCCAGCACTATTAAATTACCTTGGCGATGAGCATTCTCCAGCAAAACTTTTAGATAGTAAAGTAAAGCCTGTCATGCGTGAAGCTTGGAAAGCGACCACTATTATGGATGGGTTTGACATGGAGACTGATTTCCGCACAAAGCGATATAATCCAAACAGGAGTTCACTCAAGGATATGTGTGATACACTACATATTCCCACGATTTCATCAAGTTACAGACCGTCATCACGTCCATCCACAACCACGCCTAAAACGGCAGGAACATCTACAGTTACAACTCCTGAGAAGGAATGGTACGAAAATGGTTGTTTGGTTGCCATTATCGCTTGGATTGTTATTGGGTTTATAGCTGGAGCAATTTGTGAAGCTAACGATGGCGATTTTTCAGCAGGTTTTTGTATTTCTGGAGTTATTGTTTTATTCTTTTCTCGCTTATTTTCAGATTAAAATTATGAAATTTAAAACTTATATTCTGTTTTTTACTATCTGTGTAAATTATGTTTGCGCAAATGCTAACGACTCGTTACGCCATTGCTATCAGCAATTGGACATTGCGAAGTCAAGTATTCAAACTCTCAAAACGGAGAATCGTGAGCTTAAAGCTAAAATCAGGACTTTGAATAAAACAATTGATACTCAAAAGACTGAAACAGACTCTCTCAAAGGTGAACTGACCGTAGCAAAAAATGACATCACAGCTCTTGCTGATAGTCTTAATGTCAACATCTCAAACACTCGTTCTGAACTTCAAGCAAGTTCAAACACTCTCAATCAAACGATTCATAAAAAATCACAAATAGGTCTATGGATTATCATTGTGATTGCACTGATTTTCATTATACTGGCATTCATATTTGGAAAAGCAATAGCGAAACGTAAAAACGAGGTGGAGAGTTTATCTGCCAAGGCTGACAAACTCAACGAGGAAATAGTCAACAGATTGTCTACTGAGATGAATGACATACAAGCAATCTCTAAACAAATTGGAACACTTGTATCTGCACCGGGAGTTAATACCGAAAGTGAACAGAAGCTGATTACCACTCTTGCTGACCGTATCACTTTTATGGAGATGACACTATACAAAATGGACAGCTCTGTAAGAGGTCATAAACAGCTTTCCAAGTCAATCAAGCAAATGAAAGACAATCTGCTTGCCAATGGATATGAGCTTGTAGATATGCTTGGTAAAGACTATCATGAGGGTATGAAAGTTACAGCAAATTTTGTTGAAGATGAGGAAGTACCAGAAGGCAAGCAAATAATCACGGGCATCATCAAACCTCAAATCAATTACAAAGGCAAGATGATTCAATCAGCTCAAATTACAGTAAGTCAAAACATTTAAAAATATATTCAACATGGCTCAATCTAAAATGAAATTCGGAATTGACCTTGGTACAACCAATTCCGCAATTTGTAAAATGGAGAGTGGCGAGCCTGTCATTAAAAAAACAGACACGTTGAAAGACACTTTGCCATCGTGCGTATCTTTTACAAAAAAGAAAATTGCAAAAGTTGGAGACAGTGCCTATAATGACCTCCGCCAAGACAAATCACGTGCCACGAAAAAATGGTCTAATGACCGCGAAAACGTATTCATTGAGTTTAAACGAAATATGGGTACGGACAAATCGTATGAAAGTTCTAATATGGGAGAATCTTTTTCTCCAGAGCAACTTTCTGCCGAAGTTTTGAAGGCTCTCAAATCGTTTATCACTGATGACAATATTACGTCTGCCGTTATCACAATCCCTGCCAAATTTAAAGCAGACCAAATCGCAGCTACTAAACGTGCTGCTCAAAAGGCTGGTATTGAACATTGCGAACTTCTCCAAGAGCCGATTGCCGCATCTATGGCGTATGGTCTGAGCGCATCCAACAAAAATGGTCAATGGCTTGTGTTCGATTTTGGAGGCGGCACATTTGATGTTGCACTTATCAAGGTAGAGGATGGCATCATGCAAGTTAAGGACACCGAAGGAGACAATTACCTCGGCGGCAAAAACCTTGACTATGCAATCGTTGATAGCATTATCATCCCTTACCTAAAAGAGAATTACTCTATCACAAACATCATGGAGAATGAAACCACAAGAAACATTCTTCGTGATGCCATGAAGTTCTATGCTGAACAAGCGAAAAATCAACTTTCATTCAAACCACAAGCAGACATAACCTCTCAACTTGATGAGTTTGGCGAAGATGATGAGGGTGAGGAAATCGAACTCGACATGGTTATCACTCAAGAGCAGCTTGCATCTGTACTCACACTCGTGTTTCAAAAAGCAATCGACATAACCAAGCAGCTTCTTAAACGTAACGGTTTGTCCGGTAGCGACCTTGACAAACTTATTCTTGTAGGTGGACCAACTTATTCTCCAGTTCTTCGTGAGATGCTACGCAAACAAGTCACGCCCAATGTTGATACCGACATTGACCCCATGACAGCTGTTGCAAAAGGAGCGGCACTGTTTGCTTCGGGTATAGACAGCGATGTCAAGGAAGAATTAGCTATCGGTACTGTTACGCTTATACTTTCTTATGAAGCAAATTCAGTTCAACCAATTGAATTTGTAACCATACAACTTTCAAAAGAAGAATGCACAGGTTCTATTCCTTCCAGACTGTTTGTGGAACTTGTACGCAGCGATAATGGTTGGTCAAGCGGAAAAGTCGAAATCAATGAGATTGGTGATGTCATAGAGTGCCAACTCATGGATGGTAAAAATAATGCGTTTACCGTCAACGCTTATGATGAAAAAGGAACAACTGTTTCTTGCTTCCCTAAAGAGATAAATATTATGCAGGGGATTGTTGTAGGCAATGCTGTTTTGCCGTACAATATCTCTATCGAGGCTCACGATAGCGGTCTCGAAAAAAATGTAGTGAAGTCTGTAAAAGGTCTTGAAAAGAACCAGCAGCTTCCTGCTGTCGGTACACTCAATGGACTTAAAACACGTAACCAATTGCGTCCCGGCATGACAGAGGACACTTTGGTGATACCCATCTATCAAAGTGAACACAACGCAGACGGCACATCTGCTATTCATAATGACCATGTTTTTGATGTAGTCATAACTGGCGATGAGATTGGACAAGTAATCCCTGTCGGAAGCGATGTTGACATCACTATCAAAGTGAATCGTTCGCAAATGTTGAAACTTGAAGCATTCTTTCCTATCAGTGGAGATACCGTGGAAAAAGATGTAAAAATCGAAGCTCGTTCGGTTATTACGTCTCACGAACTGGAAAAGCTCAAAGACTCTGCGAACTTAAAACTCCGTGCCCTTAAATCTTCTTCAGCAATTAAGGATTTAGAGACAGTAGAAGCTGAAAAACTCATCAATGAGGTTAACGACCGTTTCGACGGTGAAAAAAGCTCCGAAGATGGCAGGATGCATCTTCAAGCTGACATTCGCCGTGCTTTCCTGAAAATGGAGGAAGTCGAGCAGGGGCATGAATGGGATTCCATTGAAGCTGAAATCAGGGAGGAATTTGACCGCCTTGAAAAAGCAAATAATGAGCTTGGTAACAAATATGACCAACAAGTAACTGCTGTTCGCTCGCAGGTTGATACTGTTGTCCGTTCAAAGGATGTTCGCCAAGGACGAATTGTTCTTGATGATATCAATAGCTTGTTTGTCGCAGTGACACTCATCTATCAGTTAATGGGTTTCATTGACTTCCACCTTCGCAACTTTAGTACCATACAATGGAAAGATGCGACCAGAGCACGTCAACTTCTGCAACAAGGCAAGGAAATTGCTAATACCAATCCGTCCGAAAGTTCACTTCATCCCATCGTACGTTCGGTCATTGATTTGATGATTGAACCACCAACGAGTGGTCCCGGCGTTAGTTTCTAAAGTGTATGGAAAAGATATGGAAAGCGGAGCAACTTGAAAAAATAGCTGCTAATACATCAATATTTAAGCACATTCCCACAGGAATCGGGAATGTGCTATACTGCGATACCAATCAACCTGAAACCGTAAAGTTAGGTGACAAGGACGCTAAGAAAAGAAAGGTTATTGCTATTTCAATTTGTAGCATAATCCTTTTATTGTATTGGTTCTTCCTTTATGAGCACTATATATGGGGAGCTATAATTACTGTGCTAGCTCTGTTGGTTACTATTGGAATTTGTGATACCACTTTTTCAGGTACAGATTACTTTGTAGGCAATAAAGGATTTGCTACTGTATCGTTTGTAGATTCAAGAGACAACATTACATCTTCCAATGTTTATCTTTTCAAGGACATGGAATATCTCTTTACTGGTGAAACCATCGTAAAAACGAATTATACCTATAGTAATACTCAATATTACTTTTCAATATTCGGTAAAGAAGATAAGGAGACCCATCAATTCAACAGAATATTTTTTGCCGAGGGTTCTTATGATGATAAACATCCGAAAGACCCAATGAATCCTAATGGTGCAAATGAAGAATACAGTATGATGAAAATGGTAGAAAAGGTATGGACAACACACTTCGTACTTGAACATTCCCAAGATGAGAAAGTCAATTTCGGCATTCTCAATAAAGAAACGTTATACTCTGATGCATTATCTATTTCTCGTAATGAAATAGATGTGTATGGGACAATATACAATCCTTCAAATACCAAAAGTATATCTACATCTAATGGAAACTTGGTCATTGAACATATTAATCATTCAAAGAAATTTTTCGGCTTTGTTGAAAAAGGAAATATTAGCAGTATTCCGTTGTCCTCATTAGGCAATCGTCAGGCATTCTTGATTTTTTTCGACAGACTTTATAGGGGATAGTATGTTTACACTTGCAAAGAGACAACAATTAGGTAATTACATAATTACATTTCAAATCAAAGAAGGTGATTATGCAGAAACCTACCGTGTGAAAGACGCTGGTGGAAAAAATCGCTTTCTCAAACTCATTAACTGTGCTAAACTCCACCGTACCCAATTTGATGCAGACGGCAACATATTGGAAGTACAGATAGCGAAATCACTTAATCATCCTAATGTTGTCAAATACCATGATAACGGCGAGGTAGTTTTAGATGGTCGCAAATTTGCTTATATCGTATTTGATTATATTAGTGGAGAGACGGTTTCACAGTACGTTGCTCGTGAAGGGTGTCTTAGTGTCTATGATGCAAAGACTATCGTAATAGGCATTCTTAATGGAGTTAAATTCCTTCATGCTCTACAAGATCCTGTTATTCACAACGAATTGACCATTCAAAACGTCATGTTGGATATGTCGAAAGGTACTAACGTACCTCGCATTATTGACTTCGGCTATGCTCGTTACCTTTCACAAGGCTCTTCAGCCTTTAATAAAAAGGGATTGAATCCATTTTATTCAGCACCAGAGGTCTTGAACGGAGTGTTTTCAGTTAAGTCTGACATTTTCTCGGTGGGTGCCATCCTTTATAATTTAATCTTTGGCATTCCACCATACTTTGTTGACTTAAGTGAGTGTAAAGATGATTTGACTGCTCAACGAGTAAAAATAGAGGCTCAACAAGAGTTGCCGTTGCACATCCCCGATGAAAACAAGTTTGAACTTGACGAACAAGTTACGAATATAATGCGGAAAGCTCTTGCAACTGATATTGCAGAACGATTTGAGTCTGCAGATGAGTTCATTCGGGCTTTGAATGGCGAAATAAAAGTCGTTCGTATAGACAATCAAAAGAAAATCAAAAGTGGGGAGTCTTCAACAAAAAAAGTTCCACATTCAGTGCCAAAAGGAAAAGGTTTTTCTGCCATTGCTGGAATGGATGAACTTAAAGAACAATTACGAGTTGAGGTAATTGATGCTCTTAACTCTCCTGAAGAGTATGCTCGCTATGGTTTGACGATACCTAACGGTATGCTACTCTATGGACCTCCTGGATGTGGAAAGACTTTCTTTGCAAAGCATTTTGCCGAGGAGGTTGGCTTTAACTTTATGTTGATTAAGCCCAGCTCGCTAAAAAGTCGTTTCGTGAATGCCACTCAAGAGAATATTGCTCAGATGTTCAAAGATGCTGAAGAAAACGCACCTACCATCATTTTCATTGATGAAATGAATGAATTGGTACCTAATCGTGACAGCGATGTACACGAGATGGCACGTAGTGCTGTCAATGAAATGCTTGCTCAAATGGATAGAACAGGAGAACGTGGTGTATTTATTATAGGGGCAACTAATTATCCCGATATGATTGACCCTGCAATACTTAGGGCAGGTCGTCTTGATAAAAAATATTATATTGGCACTCCCGATTTTAAGGCTCGTTCCTTGATGTTTGAGCTTTACCTAAAATCAAGACCGTATGATTTCGGTTTAGATTATGAAAAGCTTGCCCAACTGACAGAAAATTATGTTTCTGCAGACTTGGAAATGATAGTCAATGATGCTTCACGAATAGCTCTGCGACAGAAATCAAGAATTACAATGGCTATTCTTGAAGATGTTATTAGTAAAACCAAACCGTCATTGACAAAATCCGAACTTGACAAATATTTAAAGATAAAAGCGACAATGGTTGGTGAACAAATACAACAATCTCGTCGCAGAATCGGTTTCTAAATAAAAATGCTACGAATATGAAAACAAATGAATTATATCTCAAAACGTTGTTCTGCTGCTGTGCTTGTGATGGAGAAATTGCACAAGAAGAAGTGGGTGTGATTAAAGAATTAACCGAAAACAGTACCCTTTTTCAGGACATTCAAGTAGAATACTCAATTAATGAGTACGTCAATCAAATTAATAATCAAGGAAAAGCCTTTTTGAAAGATTATCTTAGTGAACTTTCAAATGCTGTTCTTTCCGATGATGAGCAAATCACACTAATTGACCTTGCCATAAAAATGATAGAAGCAGATAAACAAGTCCTTTATTCGGAGGTTAAATTTTTCAAGAAAATCCGAAGCCGAATATCGATAAGCGATGAACAGATTCTATTAAAATTATCTGGTATAGAAGATTATTTACAGCCTGACATTTGTGCTGAAAATAAAGACTTTGAAGATATTGGAGGATTTAATCAAATATCTTTCTAATAACAAGGGAGATATTTAGAAAGCCATTGATTCAAGCCCCGACTTGCGTAATAAAAAAGAGTTGATAGAGAAATTTATCGACCAACTCACACTGGAAAAAAGAGGTGAACGATGATTGGCGCGACTTTGTGAAAGAGTAACAGCGAAAGTAGTTGGACGAAATCATTGCGGGAGAAACATTGAAACTAGAAGCGACCTATCAATTCGTTTCACACTCATTCCGTGACGGGGAGATTGTAGAGGGCAGAACGGAAATCACGCAGAATTTACCGCTCATAACCATATTTTCAAAAAACAAGGGAAACGACCGGGACAAAAAGAAACAGGCGAACATTGCAAAACTGAAGGCATTCTTCGACAGGTTCTTTGATATATCCGTCGGGGTGTTCAGTCAACTGAGCATTCCGTCTAATGACTGCATTGTTTAAAACCATAAACAGGTAAAAAATAGAAAGATACATGTGGAATTCTCTGTCTTTTTTGTAACTTTGCAAAAAAAGACAGACTATGAATACCTCATTTTGGGAGTCAAATTTATTTCAAACGCTCGTGCTGATTGTTACCGTTGGGGCTACAATCGGCATCGCATTATGGCAGTTTCATGCCCATAAACGAAAGGAATTGAGAAATGCAGTGTCAATCTTGTTGCTTCAGATTAATGACATTGAGAAAAACATTGAGTATATCTTATCTGAAGGGCTTATAAACGGTTACATTCAAGAAGTGCCGATTCATTACTCCACCATAATTTTTGAAGAAAATCAGTGGAATAAATACGCTCACAGTGTCGTCGGGTACATATCTCAGGAGGCATTTGAAAAAATTGATACGTTTTTTAAGGTTGCCCAAAGAATACGTGAACAACAGATTTACATCAAACAGAAAATACAATTGTCAACAGAAAATAAGGCCTTTTATTACTATAGTGCTGTATATAACCAGATAGTTATTGCAAGCCAACCGACACAAAGCATTCAATCAATTGTCGACAGGTTCAACGACACGGTAGTACCATCGTATATTCAGAAAGAATTAGCTTTGGGACTGGAGAAAACCTTGAAGCAATATCATAAGTTGTCAGATGGTATCGCTTATACGGAATTAGCCAAATTAAAACAGTAATATATTGAAAATATTTTGTAACTTTGCAATTAGTAAAAGCGTTCTTTTGAATTACTGCAAAACGAAGTGAAACACAGAATTTCGCTGGTTTCTAAATCGTTACCTATTAAGCTGCGAAAGTTTGCAAATGCTTGAATTTTAGCAAGAAAGAAAATCTACTATGTCTTGCCACGTGATAAGTGATCTTTTTATTAATCCCAGCCATTTGAACCAGTTTTTGTAATATTCTGTTTGTATCTGAATTACATCCTATCTTAGATAACTCTTCTATGCTGTTATAATGGCTTATAATGTTTAGAGCCTTTCCGCGAAATAGTAGATACAAAGGTATTTGAAGTTTTGATCCAGTTTTAAGGCTGTTCAATATCAACCAACTATTCCCATCTATAATGATTAAATTACGATTGCTCAACTGTTTAAAATCGGAGAATCTGAGTCCTGTATAACAACAGAACAGTGTAGATACTAATTGAAAAGTGCGCTGTATTCTAATTGAAAAGAGCTCCATCCAT
>ENA-UBCA01000934-UBCA01000934.1-human-gut-metagenome-genome-assembly--contig:-NODE-934-length-16771-cov-26.836444_pt1 | contig 16771 bp, 15 predicted proteins | sample MGYA00244228_ERZ654716 | MGnify/ENA primary metagenome ERZ654716 (study PRJEB26926, sample SAMN06164557) | human gut metagenome | biome: ENVO:00009003; feature: ENVO:2100002; material: ENVO:00002003... | reverse complement strand
AGGTAAGTTTACAATCCGCGTTCCGCTGGAAGTTACTTATAAGTGGGGTACTATCTATACCGAAGTTGATTTGAATATCAATAAGACTATTCAGAACTAATATTGTAATAACTTTGAGTTTAATTTAAATAAGGGCCGGCCATTCATAGTGGCTGGCCTTTTTTAATAGGAGGAAAGAATGAAATGAAAAAACTGAAATTTATTTTATTGTTGACTGTTTTATTAACAACCTTTTCTTGTCAATCAGGAAAACAGAAGGTGCAAAGCAAAGAAGAGAAGAGTATTAATGAATTTGTAGCTCATCTAACGGAAGTTGATACGGTTTTGATAACAAACCTAATAAATCAATTTATGGAATATGCGAAAAATGGTCAGCTGGAATCTGCCGCAGCTATGCTTTATAAAGCCGATTCGGCAGATGTTTGGAATGAACCTATTCAATTGGATAACAATGAATTGCATCAAGTCGCAAAAATGATGGAATCTTTTCCTGTATTAAGTTATAAGATAGATTATATAAAGTTCTATACTCCTGTTAAAAACGAGGTGAAGTGCACGATTGTTATGCAGAAAGGAGAAAGTGGAACACCTATTGCAACTAGTAGTTGGTATTTTAAGCTGATGAATTATTTGGGTGGATGGCGGCTTTGTATGATGAATTAGCTAATGATCGATTTATATAAGCAGTCGTGGGAAAAAGTGTCATTTAAAAATTATTGAAGGGGGTGTTTGTTTAGGATATTTATGTGATTTTCAATACAAAAGATTATAGTTATAAATTGTAGCAGGGTCAAAAGAGAACGGTTTCTCAGGCTTGTAGTCGAAAAGTTGACAGTTCAACCAGATAATCCGGACTGTCAGCTTCTTTTTTTTGTGTCCGGAGAGATTTCTTCTGTCCGGTAAGTTCCCTATGGATCCAGATAGCAGTGCATTTACCCATAGCAAGGATAACAGCATTACGATAATCTGTGAAAGTATTTCTTTCTTAATCATATTATACCTGTTCCTTTTCAAAAGTTACGAAAGAGTGATCGCATGAGTAAGAAAAATCTTACTCTGCTGTTTTGTAAGCCTTGTCCATGCTTTGTATCCGTCGTCTTGCACCGAATATCTTGTAACAGGAATGAAACTCCTTTGTCACGAAACCTTTAATAGAGTGTAACTCTCAAGAAACCTGACCCATCTACTTTTGCAGCAGATTTATAACGCATAAAAAAGTATATGAAAAAGGTTGTTAGAGCTGTGTCTCTTATGCTGCTGATGGCAGGTGTTTGTGGAAATGCATTTGCCGAGGAAAATGAAAACATTGTCCGGCAAGGCCTATCCGCGGACGTGTGATAGACAATGGAAAACAAATTCTGCCGGGTGCTTCCATCTTTGTTGAAAATCTGAAAACCGGAGTAATCAGTGATGTGAACGGTTTTTATACGCTGCCCAATCTGAAACCCGGAACTTACACAGTTAAAGTAACCTACGTAGGTTATAGCCCCATTGAAATGAAAGTTACCGTCCCCGAAGGCAAGACTTTAGAAAAAGATATAGTGATGAATGAAGGGGTGGAACTGCAGGAAGTGCAGGTAAAGGGAGCTTTTCAAGGACAGAAGAAAGCAATCAATACACAAAAGAATAATCTGGGTATCACTAATGTTGTATCTGCCGACCAGGTAGGGAAATTTCCCGACTCAAACATAGGTGATGCATTGAAACGTATCAGTGGCATCAATGTGCAATACGATCAAGGCGAGGCCCGTTTCGGACAGGTCCGCGGCACTAGTGCCGATTTAAGCTCCGTCACCATTAACGGCAACCGTGTCCCATCTGCTGAAGGGGATACCCGTAACGTGCAGTTGGACTTGATTCCTGCCGATATGATTCAGACCATCGAAGTAAGCAAAGTCGTTACACCCGATATGGACGGCGATGCTATCGGTGGTTCCATCAATCTGGTAACCAAAAATTCTCCTTATAAACGCACTATCAATGCTACAGCGGGAAGTGGTTACAACTGGATCAGCGAGAAAGCCCAGTTGAACTTAGGTTTCACTTACGGCGATCGTTTCTTCAATGACAGACTGGGCATGCTGCTCTCCGCTTCTTATCAGAATGCTCCTTCCGGTTCTTATGATACTGAATTCATGTGGGAACAAAATGAAGATGGCAAAGTATATGTCAGCGATTATCAGATGCGCCAGTACTTTGTCACCCGTGAACGTCAAAGTTATTCGGCGGCTTTTGATTTTGATATCAATGAAAACCATAAATTGACTTTCAAAGGGATCTTCAACAACCGTAACGATTGGGAAAACCGTTACCGTACCAATATCAAGGATTTGGATGAGAACGGAAAAGGCACAGTCCGCATCCAGACCAAAGCAGGTACTCCCGATAATCGCAATGCCCGTCTGGAGCGTCAGCGTACCATGGATTTCGCTTTGGGCGGAGAACACTTATGGGGGGCAATCGGTATGGATTGGAATGCCAGTTATGCAAAAGCTACGGAAGAACGCCCTAATGAACGTTATCTTGACTTCCAACTGAAAAAGCAGGAATTTGATATGGACTTGAGTGATGAACGCCAGCCGTTGGCAACACCTGGAACAGGTTCTACTTTGACACTGAGTGATAAGTTCAGCTTGAAGGAACTGACGGAACAACAGGAGGACATCAAAGAAGAAGATATGAAATTCTCGGCCAATTTCAAGGCCAGTTTAAATAATGGAGCTAAACTGAAGTTCGGTGCGAAGGTAGTACGTAAAACAAAAGAGAAAGAAATAGACTTCTACGAATATACTCCGAAAGACGAGGATGCCTTCATGACCAACAGCCTGAAAAATACGGTAGACCAGAGTACGGATAAGTTTATGCCGAGCGACAAATATCAGGTAGGAACATTTGCCAGTAAAGAATATGTGGGTGGATTGAATTTAAATGATGCTTCCCAGTTCGATAAAGAACAGGTACAAGCCGAATTGGCTGAGAACTTTGAGGCTCGTGAAACTGTAAGTTCCGGGTATGTGCGGTTTGATCATAAATTCGCTTCCGATATAAACCTGATGGCGGGACTCCGTATGGAACATACTTCTCTTCGTTATACCGGCCGTAACTATGATGATGAGACAGATAAGACCACCAAGACCGGCCGCATGACCAACAGTTATGTGAATTTCCTTCCTTCTATTTTGGTGAAATGGGATGTAAATGATGATTTCAAGATACGCGGTTCTTACACGCAGACCTTGAGCCGGCCCAAATATTCAGCTTTGGTTCCCAGTGTGAATATCAACCGTGGTGATAATGAAATAAAGATTGGTAATTCTGACTTGAAACCGACTATTTCTTATAACTTTGATTTGAGTGCCGATTATTATTTCAAGAGTGTAGGTTTAGTGAGCGCAGGTTTTTTCTATAAGAAAATAGACGATTTCATCGTAGATCAGGTACTGACCAACTATGAATACCAAGGAACAGAATATACCCGTTTCACTCAGCCCAAGAATGCAGGAAATGCTAATCTGTGGGGATTGGAATTTTCTTATCAGCGTGATTTCGGCTTCATTGCTCCGGCCTTGAAGTATGTGGGTTTCTATGGAACCTATACTTATACGCACTCACGCGTGGAGGACTTTAACTTCGAAGGACGTGAGAACGAGAGCGGGTTGAGTTTGCCGGGGTCTCCCGAGCATACGGCGAATGCCTCTCTTTACTTTGAAAAAGGAGGCTTGAATGTGCGCCTGAGCTATAACTTTGCATCTGATTTTATCGATGAAATGGGCCCAAGTACATTTTATGACAGATATTATGATGCTGTGAACTATATGGATGTGAACGCCAGTTATACCTTTGGCAAGAAGGTGAAAATGACCTTTTATGCTGAGGCGAACAATCTGCTGAACCAGCCGCTCCGTTATTACCAGGGAACGAAGGATCGTACTATGCAGGCAGAATATTATGGCGTGAGAATGAATGCAGGTTTAAAAATAAGTTTCTAAAAATAAGTATATGAAAACGTTGATGATGATTAGAAGAATGAAAGAAGTATTGACATGGGTATGGATTGCCGTCATTGGTACGGCTATCTGCCTGAATGTGTGTGCCCAGACTCCGCAAGATTGGAAAGGACTGAAGAAACAACTGAATTTTTATATGGCCAACGATTTGGGACGTAACGGTTATTATGACCAGAAGCCCATAGCCGAGTTGATGGGAGAAATGGCGGATGTTATTGGTCCCGAGTGTGTATTTGCAGCCGGAGACGTGCACCATTTTGAAGGTGTGCGCAGCGTTAACGATCCGCTCTGGATGACCAACTACGAGTTGATTTACAGTCATCCCGAGTTGATGATAGACTGGTTTCCGATCTTGGGAAATCATGAATACCGGGGTAATACGCAGGCTGTGTTGGATTATACCAATGTGAGTCGTCGCTGGTCGATGCCTGGTCGTTATTATACCAAAGTCTTTGAGAAGAAAGGAACTGCCATTCGTTTTGTGATGATAGATACCGCTCCTCTGATTGACAAATACCGTAACGAGAGCGAAACTTATCCGGATGCCTGTAAACAAGATATGGATCAGCAATTGGCATGGATAGATTCTGTACTGACTGTTGCCAAAGAAGATTGGGTAGTCGTAATCGGACATCATCCCATTTATGCTGAAACGTCGAAAGACGACAGTGAACGCAGCGATATGCAGAAGCGTCTGGATCCTATCCTCCGTAAACATAAGGTGGATATCTATGCATGCGGACACATTCATAACTTCCAGCACCTTCGTGTGCCGGGCAGTGATATCGACTATGTGGTAAATTCGGCTGGTTCGTTGAGCCGTAAGGTAAAACCAGTGGAAGGCACTCTGTTCTGTAGTCCCGAACCGGGCTTTTCTATCTTTACGGCAGACAAGAAAGAACTGGATATGCACATGATTGATAAGAAAGGAAAAGTAATCTATACTGTAAAACGCACCAAATAGGGATAGTTATTTTAGGGAAAAAGAGTACATTTGCGGTATAAAACTGTAAATGTACTTTTTGTTATGTTGAATACACTCCTTTTGATTGGTGGTCTGGCTCTCATTTTAGCTGGCGCGAATGGCTTGACGGATGGTTCTGCAGCGGTTGCCAAACGTTTCCGTATTTCTGATTTGGTAATCGGGCTTACCATTGTAGCTTTCGGCACTTCGGCTCCCGAATTGGTTATCAGTGTGCTTTCTGCATTGAATGGCAGTGCTGAAATGGCTATTGGTAATGTGGTGGGTAGTAATATATTCAATGCTTTGATGATTATAGGTTGTACTGCCTTGGTACTCCCCATAAAAGTAGGTGAGGGGACGATGAGTAAAGAGATTCCGTTAGTCATTCTTTCTTCGTTGGTACTTTTTGTCTGTGCCAATGACATGATGCTGGACAGGGAAGCGGTCAATGTTATCAGCCGTTCCGATGGGTTTGTTCTGCTGGCTTTCTTCCTTATATTTATGCGTTATACATTTGCCATCGCCCGTAATGGGGCAGATGAGGCAGGAGAGGAGCAGAAGATAAAGGAAATGCCTGTATGGAAATCGGTGTTGTATATTGCAGGAGGGCTGGCCGGACTCATATTCGGCGGACAGCTTTTTGTCGACGGGGCAAGCGGGCTTGCCCGTTCATGGGGTGTCAGTGAATCGGTAATCGGACTGACATTGGTAGCCGGAGGTACTTCCTTGCCGGAGCTTGCCACATCTGTTACGGCGGCTTTAAAGAAGAATCCGGGAATTGCTATCGGCAATGTCATCGGTAGTAATCTGTTCAATATATTCTTTGTTCTGGGGTGCAGCGCTACGGTGTCACCGCTTCCGATGGGGAATATAAATAACCTCGATTTAAGTGTACTGATTGCTTCCTCCCTGTTGTTGTGGCTGGTAGGCTGGTTTTTCCGCAAACGTACCATAACCCGGCTTGAAGGCGCATTGATGGTTGGCTGTTATGTCGTTTATACCGCCTATCTTATTGCCCAACAGTGAAAAAGCCATAAAAAGAATAAGTTTTCTGCAAAAAAACTTCTATCTTTACACCCCGAATTTTATAAAAATACAGCATGGCTATTACCATTAAAAAAGTCAGTTCAAAGAAAGAACTAAAGACGTTTATACGGTTCAACTACGAGTTATACAAAGAGAATCCCTATTCCGTACCCGATTTGTACGATGATATGCTGAATACGTTCAGCCCGAAGAAGAATGCCGCTTTCGAGTTTTGTGAGGCGGAGTATTTTCTGGCATATAAGGATAACAAGGTGGTAGGACGTATTGCAGGGATTATAAATAAACGCGCAAACGAGACTTGGAATAAAAAAGAAGTTCGTTTCGGATGGATCGATTTTCTGGATGATATCGAAATATCACGTGCCTTGTTGGATGCAGTAGCCCAATGGGGTAAATCAAAAGGTATGGATACCATTCAGGGGCCTTTAGGCTTTACCGACTTTGATGCGGAGGGTATGCTGGTAGAAGGATTCGACCAGTTGAGCACCATGGCGACTATCTATAATTATCCTTATTACCCACAGCATATGGAGAAGTTGGGATTCGAGAAGGATGCCGATTGGGTGGAATATAAAATTTATATTCCGGATGCAATTCCTGATAAGCATAAGCGTATCAGTGACTTGATTCAACGTAAGTTTAACCTGAAGGTGAAGAAATATACATCGGGTAAGAAAATTGCGGCCGAATATGGACAGGCTATATTCGAGTTGATGAATGAGGCTTATGCTCCGCTTTATGGTTTCTCGGCTTTGTCGCAAGGACAGATCAACCAGTATATAAAGATGTATTTGCCTATTGTAGATTTGCGTATGGTAACCTTGGTGACCGATGCCGAAGATAAACTGGTGGCAGTGGGGATTTCAATGCCTTCTCTGTCCGAAGCGTTACAAAAAGCGAAGGGACGTTTGCTGCCTATGGGATGGTATCACCTGTTGAAAGTGTTGTTCCTGCATAAGTATCCTCCTATGTTGGATTTGTTGCTGGTTGCTGTAAAACCTGAGTATCAGAACAAAGGTGTCAATGCTTTGTTATTCTCGGACTTGATCCCCGTATATCAGCAACTGGGATTCAAGTATGCCGAAAGTAATCCGGAACTGGAACTGAACGGAAAGGTGCAGGCCCAGTGGGAATATTTCAAGACCGAGCAGCATAAACGCCGTCGTGCTTATAAAAAGAGTATTCTGTGACAACGATATATAAAAATGTGATAAGTCAATATGGAAGAAAACAACGAACTGATAAACAATCCCGCCGTAGAATATACCGACGATAATATCCGCCACCTCAGTGACATGGAGCATGTGCGTACCCGTCCCGGTATGTATATTGGAAAGTTGGGTGACGGATCACATGCCGAGGACGGTATCTACGTTCTTTTGAAAGAAATTATCGATAACAGTATCGATGAATTTAAAATGCAGGCGGGTAAAAAGATTGAGATTATTATTGAAGAAAATCTCCGTGTCAGCGTGCGTGATTATGGCCGGGGTATTCCGCAGGGAAAACTCATTGAAGCTGTTAGTGTGTTGAATACGGGAGGTAAATATGACAGCAAGGCGTTCAAGAAGAGCGTCGGACTGAATGGGGTCGGTGTGAAAGCCGTCAATGCATTGAGCTCACGTTTCGAGGTGCGCAGCTATCGTGATGGAAAGGTGCGTATCGCTACCTTTGCCAAGGGAGACTTGTTGACGGATACCACACAAGATACAACAGAAGAGAACGGTACTTATATTTTCTTTGAACCGGATAACCTGTTGTTTGAGAACTACAGTTTCCGTCCGGAGTTCGTGGAAACCATGCTCCGCAACTATACCTATCTGAATACAGGACTGGCCATTATCTATAACGGTCAGCGTATCCTGTCCCGTAACGGGTTGGTGGACTTGCTTAACGACAACATGACGGCTGTGGGATTATATCCCATCATCCACTTGAAAGGAGAAGATATCGAGATCGCTTTTACGCATACCGGCCAGTATGGTGAGGAGTATTACTCTTTTGTCAACGGACAGCACACCACGCAGGGAGGTACGCATCAAAGTGCTTTCAAAGAGCATATGGCCCGTACCATCAAGGAATATTTCAACAAGAATATGGACTATGCCGATATCCGTAACGGATTGGTAGCTGCCATTGCCGTTAATGTGGAGGAACCGTTGTTCGAAAGTCAGACTAAAATCAAGCTGGGCTCTACCAATATGGCTCCCGGTGGTCCTACCGTTAATAAGTTTGTAGGTGATTTTGTAAAGACTGAGGTCGATAACTATCTGCACAAACATACGGATGTGGCCGATGTGATGTTGCAGAAGATTCAAGAATCGGAGAAAGAGCGTAAGGCTATAGCCGGAGTGACCAAACTGGCACGTGAACGTGCCAAAAAGGCAAATCTTCATAACCGTAAGTTGCGTGACTGCCGTTTTCACCTGAATGATGCCAAAGGAGACAAGAAGGAGGAAAGCTGCATTTTCATTACCGAGGGTGACTCGGCGAGCGGTTCTATCACCAAGAGCCGTGATGTAAATACTCAGGCAGTATTCAGTTTGCGTGGTAAGCCGTTGAATTCTTACGGGCTGACCAAGAAGATTGTATATGAGAATGAAGAGTTTAACTTGCTTCAGGCTGCTCTGAACATAGAGGACGGTATGGAAGGATTACGATATAACAAAGTGATTGTGGCAACAGATGCCGATGTGGACGGTATGCACATCCGTTTGTTGCTGATTACCTTCTTCCTGCAATTCTTCCCCGATTTGATAAAGAAAGGTCATGTATATATTCTTCAGACTCCTTTGTTCCGTGTCCGTAACCGCAAGAAAGGAGTTTATGAAACGGTATATTGTTATTCGGAAGAAGAACGGATTGCCGCAATCGAACGGTTAAGCCCCAATCCCGAAATCACACGGTTCAAAGGTTTGGGAGAGATTTCACCCGATGAATTCAAGCACTTTATCGGCAAAGATATGCGTTTGGAGCAAGTTTCCCTCCGCAAGACTGATCTGGTAAAGGAGTTACTGGAGTTCTACATGGGTAAGAACACGATGGAACGTCAGAATTTTATTATAGATAACCTTGTTGTAGAAGAAGATATTGCGTGAGTGAATCACTAAAAAATATGAGAAGAGCGATATTTCCGGGAACCTTTGATCCTTTTACCATCGGTCATTATTCGGTCGTGAAGAGAGCGTTGACTTTTATGGACGAAGTGGTGATCGGCATCGGTATCAATGAGAATAAGAAAACTTGGTTTCCTACAGAGAAACGAGTGGAGATGATCGAGAAACTTTTTGCGGATGATCCCCGGGTAAAGGTCGATGCTTATGATTGTCTGACCATTGACTTTGCCCGAGCTAAGGAGGCGCAGTTCATTGTTCGTGGTATCCGTACCGTACACGATTTTGAATATGAGGAAACTATAGCCGATATCAACCGGAAACTGGCCGGAATAGAAACGATTCTGTTGTTTACGGAGCCGGAACTAACCTCTATCAGTTCTACGATTGTAAGAGAATTGTTGCAGTTTGGCAAAGATGTGACGCCATTCTTGCCTGAAGGAATGAAAATAGACTGACCATGAAATATACTATGTATTTTGCAGGCTTGATTGCCTGCTTTTTTTCTATCGTAGCCGCACAGGCTCAGGAGAGTAAATTTCTGAATTCTCCGGCACGTAAGTTGCAACTGGCGGAATTTGCCATTGCCAATCTTTATGTAGACGAAGTCAATGAGGGAAAGCTGGTGGAAGAAGCTATCGTAAAAATGCTGGAGCAGCTTGATCCTCATTCTACCTATTCTGATTCGGAGGAAGTGAAGAGAATGAACGAGCCGTTGCAGGGAAACTTCGAAGGTATCGGTATACAGTTTAATATGGCGGAGGACACTTTGCTGGTGATACAGCCTGTATCGGGCGGACCGTCCGAAAAAGTCGGTATTCTGGCCGGTGATCGTATCGTCATGGTGGAAGATACGCTGATAGCCGGTGTAAAGATGAGTACCGAGGATATTATGCGTCGTCTCCGTGGTCCTAAAGATTCAAAAGTGAATCTGAAAATACTTCGCCGAGGGGTGAAGGAACTGCTTCCCTTTACGGTGAAAAGGGATAAAATACCTGTTTACAGCTTGGATGCTTCCTATATGATTAAAGATAAGATCGGTTATATTCGTATCAACCGTTTTGCCGCCACTACCCATGAGGAGTTCAAGAAAGCGCTGACCGGGTTGCAGAAGAAAGGAATGAAAGACTTGATTCTTGATTTGCAGGGCAATGGCGGGGGGTATTTGAATGCTGCTATCGATATTGCCAATGAATTTTTGGGTAAAAAGGAACTGATTGTCTATACGGAGGGCCGTCGCAATCCTCGTAGCGAGTTTTTTGCCAAAGGTACGGGCGAGTTTCAGAACGGTCGTCTGATGGTATTGGTTGATGAATTTTCTGCTTCTGCCAGTGAGATTGTGACCGGAGCTGTTCAGGATTGGGACAGAGGAGTTGTTGTGGGCCGGCGCAGTTTTGGTAAAGGCTTGGTGCAGCGTCCCATTGATTTGCCGGACGGTTCGATGATCCGTCTGACGGTGGCCCGCTATTATACGCCTGCCGGACGTTGTATCCAGAAACCTTACGAAAGCATTGAAAAGTATAATGAAGACCTGATAGACCGTTATAATAAAGGAGAAATGATGAGTGAAGACAGCATCCACTTTCCGGATTCACTGAAGTTCAAGACTCATAGGTTGGCCCGTACGGTATATGGTGGCGGAGGGATCATGCCCGATTATTTTGTGCCGATTGATACGACTCTCTATACTAAATACCATCGTCAGTTGCGTGATAAAGGAGCGTTGATGAAAGCTCATTTCCATTTTATTGATGCCCATCGTAAAGAATGGCTGGGCAAATACAAGACTTTCAATGAGTTCTACAAACGTTTTGAAGTGACTCCGGATATGTTGGCACAACTGGTTGCTACCGGCAAGGAGATGGGAGTGGAATATAATGAAGAAGAGTATCAAAAGGCCCTGCCTCTGCTGAGGTTGCAGATGAAAGCATTGATAGCCCGTGATTTATGGGATATGAATGAATATTATCACGTCATTAATGACGCGAATGAAAGTATCAGGAAAGCGCTGGAACTGTTGGAGCAACCGGACTTTGAGGGGCTGCTGTTGAAAAAGCGATAGTCAAGACTTTATATTAACAGCAGGGACGCATAGTTGCACTCCTGCAGTTGTCTGAAAAACTTCTGCTGTGTCTTCTTTTAGGTGTGGAATAATTTTCCAACCATCACTTTATCTGTCTCCCGAACAGCACCTTATTCAGCCATCGGTTCACATACACGTTCACGAAAGCACATCCTACTCCGATAGCGGCTCCTGCCACTACATCACTGGGATAGTGCACCCCTTGGTTCATCCGGGCAAACCCTACTCCGCAAGCCCATACGGCTGAAGGGGCGATAACATACCACTTAGGATAAGTGATGGAGAGTGAGGTGGCTAAAGAAAAAGCTGCCGCAGTGTGTCCTGAAGGGAATGACGGACTATCGGCATCCGGTGCTCCGTATGCATGAATCTTATCCGGATACTTTACAAAAGGCCGGTCACGACCTATTATATGTTTGGCGGCGTATGTAATCCCCACTGCTTCAATCACACTGGTTCCTATGTAAATGGCATCTTTCAGCATCGGCTGGTCTTTTTTTATCAATGCATAGAGTCCCATGGCTGTAGGTATTCCTACGGGTAGAATCACTCCGCTAGCGGACAATCCGCGGCTCAGTCCGTGTACATCCCATCGGTTGATGGTTTTCAACGTGTTGATGTCTATATTCTGTGCGCTGAGGCTGAATGTAAAACAGGCTGTCAGTATAAGAAAAATAATCCTTTGGCGTTTCATTTAGTTTGGCATTTGTTCAGTGCAAAGATAGAATTGAAAATGAAAATATTTATAGTATTGAATAGAAAAACTGTAAATAAATGTTTTAGAGGGCGGTGTATAGTCAATATCATAAGGATAGGCAATTTTCTCGGGGTAATTCCATATATTCACACGAGTGTTATTCCCTAATTTTAGTTTGGTGGTTGTGGGATTCAACCCGCCTCTACAATAAAAGGATGCTGAAGATGGCTTTTAATACACTCTTTTTCTTTTGTTTAAAATACTTATATTTGGCTGTTTAACAAGCTAAATACCCATACATAGGTATTTGACAAGCGCAAATACCTATGTATGGGTATTTTAACAGTGACTAATATTTCCTTAATTTGCAAACAAATATTAAATCTAAAAACTCTATTAGAATGAAATTATCTTTTATTTTAATCTTGATTCTTTTATTTACTGCATGTAAAAACGAATCTGTCGGTTTATTACAAGAATCTAGTATTACTCATGCTTCGGTTACTAAAAATGCAAATACAACGAAACCTCACGGTTTTGAATGGGAAAGTAAGTGTGGAGCTTTGGAAAGAGTAATGCATACTCGTGATGCTCTCAGTGGAAATAGTTATGGTTCTATAGCTTATTATTATAGACCTATAAATGCTTCCAAGACCATAATTCAAACTACACCGGAAGTTGTTGATTCTTTACCACTTCATACATTGAGTACTACATTAAAAGCTTCTATTTCTTTGGCTAATATAGCAAATTTCGAAGAAAAATATTCAGCGTGGAAAAAGACATGGGATAATCCTGATATAGCAATTTACAGTGATCCTAAGAAATATACTCAGTCGGAAAAATATTCTGACTTGCTACAATTGTGCAAAGATTATGGTAAGGCTAGTTGGCCATTATTTGTTGAGAAATTAATTGATGGCGATATGCTTACAATTAATTTAATAGAGGATCTGACTCTTTCGGAAAATAAGAGTTTAATGGATGAAGTTAAATATAGTGCCATAAATGCAAAGTCAGCAACTACTCGTTTGCCGTCTATGTATTCTAATTATGTAAATTATTGTACAAAATTACTAAGGAGTAACAGTATAAACATTCAAAGCTCCATTAGACAAATTAATTGAAATATCATGAGTACAAAGTATTTAGTTTTGCTTTCCTTCTTATTCGTTTCCTTGGCAGCATGCAATGATACGGACAATAAAATAAAGGAAAAGGGTAATCTTTCAGTGTCAGTAAACAATGATATTAAAGTCTTTAATAAAGAAACTGGTGAAATCGTATTAAGCACTTTATCAGTTGAAGATATAAATGGACTTTCAGGGGCGTATTTAACCTTTTATTTGGATGATTTCCCTATTTTTGAATCAATACCTGTTATACCTAAAAGTTCGAGTATTATTCATAATGATTTAGTACTTGCTATAGATGGGGCAAAACTATATTTGCTTGACGGGTATCCTTCATTGGACGTACTTGGTTCCAATAAATCAGAAGCAGAACGATTGAGGAAGGAAAATTTTAATAAAAGAAATACAAGCTGGAACAAATTTATTGATTACTTGCAGGAGGTTGGAAAGATAATGGAATAGAAATATTATTTTATGGGAGTTGTGTCAGCATTTTGACAACGTCATGATGACTCCGATTCAATGCGGATTGTTGTCTGTTTTAGGAGCGGATTGAATTCGCTCCTAAAATCTTCATTATATAAGCAGAGACGAATTTGCCGACTAACATCTCCTTCTGCTATCGGTTTACACGCTTCTAACAGCTTGTTCATATAAATTAATTTATCCTCTCCAAAAAGAAGTAATATTTATGAATTCATAACAAAATGAGTTTGAAAATAACGGCATTTGTTCAGTGCAAAGATAGGAAAATAATGTAATTCGCATTTACCCTTCCCCGAATTAAAGAATAATTTCCATAATTCCTTGTATTATCGCTAGAATTCCTTTACTTTTGCATCGTGAATACACAGCTTTTAACAGAATTTTTAGTTCTAACAATTAAATAATTTAAATTCAATCATTTATGTGGTTAAGTAATTCATCTATTGGAAGGAAAGTGGTGATGAGTGTCACAGGTATCGCCCTTGTCCTGTTTCTGACGTTTCACATGGCGATGAACCTTGTTGCGCTCTTCTCGGAAGATGCTTACAACATGATTTGTGAATTCTTGGGAGCTAACTGGTACGCGTTGGTTGCAACTGCCGGGCTGGCTGCTCTGTTTGTAATTCACATCATCTACGCTTTCTGGTTGACCATGCAGAACCGTGCAGCTCGCGGTAGCGAACGTTATGCAGTGAACGTTAAACCTAAAACTGTGGAATGGGCATCTCAGAACATGCTTGTCCTGGGTATTGTTGTCATTGCCGGATTGGCTCTTCATTTTGCCAATTTCTGGTACAAAATGCAGTTTGCCGAAATTATCGGTGTTCATGATTTGGGCGCATTCGGTCCTACAGACGGTGCCGCTTACATTCGTGAAACATTCGGATGCCCTGTATTTACAGTGCTTTACCTCATTTGGTTAGCAGCTTTGTGGTTCCACCTGACTCACGGATTCTGGAGTGCTTTGCAGACTTTGGGCTGGAGCAATAAAATCTGGTTCGAGCGTTGGAAGACTATTGGTAACATCTACTCTACTTTGGTAGTTCTTGGTTTTGCAGCAGTAGTCGTTATCTACTTCGTGAAATCACTCGCTTGTGGTGCTTGCTAATCGTAAATTGTAAATGATAAAATTGTAAATGAATATGGCTACTATAGATTCTAAAATTCCTGAAGGCGCTTTAGCCGAGAAATGGACCAATTATAAAGCTCATCAAAAATTGGTAAACCCTGCCAACAAACGTCGTCTTGACATTATTGTGGTAGGTACCGGTTTGGCAGGTGCTTCGGCTGCTGCTTCACTGGGTGCTCTGGGTTTCAAGGTATTAAACTTCTGTATCCAGGACTCTCCCCGTCGTGCACACTCTATTGCTGCACAGGGAGGTATCAATGCTGCTAAGAATTATCAAAATGATGGTGACTCTGTTTACCGTCTTTTCTACGATACAATCAAAGGTGGTGACTACCGTGCACGCGAAGCTAACGTTTATCGTCTGGCCGAAGTGTCAAATGCTATCATCGACCAGTGCGTAGCTCAAGGTGTTCCTTTCGCTCGCGAATACGGTGGTTTGCTGGATAACCGTTCATTCGGTGGTGCTCAGGTATCACGTACATTCTATGCCCGCGGTCAAACCGGACAGCAGTTGTTGCTGGGTGCTTATTCTGCATTGAGCCGTGAAGTTCAGCGTGGTAACGTGAAGTTGTACACTCGTTATGAGATGTTGGACGTTGTGCTGATTAAGGATAACGAAGGTGTGGAACGCGCCCGTGGTATCATCGCCCGTAATTTGGTTACAGGTAAGATTGAACGTTTCGCTGCCCATGCGGTAGTTATCGGTACCGGCGGTTATGGTAATACTTACTTCTTGTCTACCAACGCTATGGCGTCAAATGGTTCGGCTGCTATGCAGGTTTACCGCAAAGGTGCTTACTTTGCCAATCCTTGCTTTGCACAGATCCACCCGACCTGTATCCCTGTACACGGTGACAAGCAGTCTAAACTGACTTTGATGTCCGAGTCATTGCGTAATGACGGACGTATCTGGGTTCCGAAAAAGCTGGAAGATGCCAAGGCATTGCAGGCAGGAACTAAGAAACCGACCGATATTCCTGATGCAGACCGTGACTTCTACTTGGAACGCCGTTATCCGGCATTCGGTAACCTGGTTCCCCGTGACGTTGCTTCACGTGCTGCGAAAGAACGTTGCGACGCCGGTTTCGGTGTGAACAACACAGGTCTGGCCGTATTCCTTGACTTTAAATACGCTATCGACCGTCTGGGTGAAGATGTAGTTCGTGCCCGTTACGGTAACTTGTTCGATATGTACGAAGAAATCACTGACGAAAATCCGTACAAGACTCCGATGATGATATTCCCGGCTATCCACTATACGATGGGTGGTATCTGGGTTGACTATGAACTGATGACTTCTATCAAGGGCTTGTATGCTATCGGTGAAGCTAACTTCTCTGACCACGGTGCAAACCGTTTGGGTGCATCTGCATTGATGCAGGGATTGGCTGACGGTTACTTCGTATTGCCTTATACTATCCAGAACTATTTGTCAGACCAGATTCAGGTTCCCCGTTTCTCGACAGACCTTCCTGAATTTGTGGCTGCCGAAAAGGCTGTAAACGATAAGATCCAGAAACTGATGAATATCAAGGGTCATCGTTCGGTAGACTCTATTCACAAGGAACTGGGTCACATCATGTGGGACTTCGTAGGTATGGGACGTACCAAGGAATCTTTGACTACTGCTCTGGCTAAACTGAAAGAAGTAAGAAAGACCTTCTGGAGCGACCTTCGCATTCCGGGTGAAGCTAATGAATTGAATGTGGAACTTGAAAAGGCAATCCGCTTGGCTGATTTCATCGAAATCGGTGAGCTGATGGCTTACGATGCATTGAACCGTGAGGAATCTTGTGGTGGTCACTTCCGTGAAGAACACCAGACTCCGGAGGGTGAAGCGCTTCGTCACGATGACAAGTTCTCGTATGTAGCTTGCTGGAAATACACAGGTGAAGGAAAAGAACCCGAATTGATCAAGGAAGATTTGAACTATCAGTTCGTTAAGGTTCAAACTCGTAACTATAAGTCTTAATTATTAATTGTATAGAAATCATGGATAAAAATATAAGTTTCACACTGAAAGTTTGGCGTCAGAAAGGTCCTAAGGATAAAGGACATTTTGATACCTTCCAAATGAAAGATATTCCGGGTGATACCTCATTCCTGGAAATG
>ENA-UBCA01000927-UBCA01000927.1-human-gut-metagenome-genome-assembly--contig:-NODE-927-length-16837-cov-5.789358_pt1 | contig 16837 bp, 20 predicted proteins | sample MGYA00244228_ERZ654716 | MGnify/ENA primary metagenome ERZ654716 (study PRJEB26926, sample SAMN06164557) | human gut metagenome | biome: ENVO:00009003; feature: ENVO:2100002; material: ENVO:00002003... | reverse complement strand
CGTAAGGAGTCGTCGGCAGCTCAGATGTGTATAAGAGACAGATGCGATATAATCGACGTCGAAGGGGACGTTGCTGCTATTCTCAAGACGGAACTTGAAGTAGACATGCGTGTTATCCACATAGACACCTTTGAGCAGTATGGTGAGTTTCTGGAGCCGGGCCACATTGTTGGCCACGATATAATCGGGTTGTTTCCGGACTTTGGTGAACAGTTGCTCCGGCGTCAACCTTTCGACCGGGGTCTCATCTATGACCGCCGGCTGTTCCGCTCCGAAAGGCCGGGACTCTGTCTGCGGATCAACGGAGAGTTGCTCTTCCTGATAAATGGCCATCGACGGAGATACGATATAGTTGACCTCCGAAGCCGCGTTATTATATACCACATCGAAAGCGTAATAGCGTCCGTCGGCGGTTTGCACGTTCAGGTTCGTTTCGGGCATCGTATCCACCGGCTGAATATACATCACACGACCGTCGCTCTGCGAGATAGCATCATCGGAGGTGTATCCGGTCCGGAATTTCACGACATCAGCCGGGAATATGATCTGCGTCACCTTGTCCCGCCGCCACTCGATCCGTTGTTGTGCCGTTGCCGGAAACGCCATGCTCAAAACGGCCATCACGAATAAATATCTTTTCATCTTTCGTCGATTTTAAGAATTACGATCTGATTGTCTATCAGTTTTATCTCTACGGTCTTGGCGCTGCGCACTTGGTTGCCGACTCCGGAGATCATCGACCCGACAACCCGGCCGACCGTTCCTCCGTACTGGGACACGGCCGTGCTGGCCTCCTGAACCGCCGTCATGGATGTCTGCGAGTTGGCAATCTTCCCTACTTCGTCGTAGTTGAGCGGTATTCCCTGAATCCCGTCCGACCCATAGACGGCCAATGGCAGGGAGAACACCTCGCGGCCCATGCGCACCGAATTGATCTTCACGGAAAGTCTGTTTTCCGAGATCGCCGCGACTCCGGATAGCAGCGTATTGGCCGGGACTATCAAGCTGCCGTAGCGAATCGGTTCTTTGGTCCGGAACAATGCCGTCTGCCCGGACTTAACGAGCTGCGTACCGTGAATCACGGCCCGGAACATGGAGGCTCCCGGAGGATTGCCTTGTCCCGGTTGTGAGGACTGGCCGACTCCCCAATCGCGCATCATGGCCTGCCTACGACGGGTGGCCTCATCCACCACCTGCTCATTCGTCGCCGGCCCATCCGGAGCACTCGACGCGGCCTGCCGGGACCGGCCAACAGGCGTTTCACCCTCATAGATCTGATCCATGTTCTGCGCAATCTCCTCATAGGCGGCATCGAACTGCTCCTCCGAGGCTTTTCGATCAACCCGGAGCGTCGTGACCGGTGCGGACTGCGCATTCTCCGATTTGGAGGCCGACGGCTCAGGGTGTTCGGCCATAGGTTCAAATCCACTCGGAGGACGGTTGTAGAAACTCTCCTTTTCATTGGCATATGCCTCATAAGCCGCCTTCTTGGACGTGTAAGTCTTATCATCGATTGCGGCCTCGATTGATGTCACGCTGTTCTGCGAACCATCGCTGTTCCGGTCCTGCTGTTTCAAGTAGCCGGCGACGAGCAGCAACACCATGACCGCACCTGCAATCAGCAGGATTTTCATGCGTTTATTCATGGACTTCAAAAATTTTATTCTCCAAATAGGGTTCGATCACAAGACCGTGGGGATTATGCGGCCAACTGCGCTCGATAACGTGGATCGACCCGCTGGCCAAGACTCTCCACAGCCGCGAGTAGGCATCCATCCGCTCTTGAATATCCACAACCAACTCAAAGGTGAAACTCCCATCTACTGCGGAGTGGATCATCAAATCTTTGATCGTCGCCTCCTGAACCACATTTCTCTGGATGAAACGGTTGAAAAAACCTGACTTCTGACGGGTCAGGAAAGCATCCCGGAGGCTATTGCCTCCGAGCCACCCGGCGGCCTCCGCCTTACGTTCCCAATCGTATTGTGTCAGACTGTACCAATCATCGACAAACATGGACAGATGGTGGCGGATCTCGATCTCGATATTGTCCCGCCGCTGGGCGTAGCGGGCCGGAATGACTTCGCCGTCGGTCGCTACATAATAGGCGTACTTCATACGCTCCTCTCGTTCCTCACGCCGTTCGAGGTAGTTCAGGACAAAACATACCAGAACCAGCATAAGGCAAAGAATCGTGATAAGGTTATTACGTACCAGATTACGGCGCATGGATTGTATCTTTTCAGGAATCATGGCTATACTCGGAATATTCTGTAACATAAATCCAATACGGCCTGAAATATCTTGAACCGCGCCAAAGCAACCATGATGAAACCGAGAATCGGGGAATCCGTCAGGTTGATGTAGACTGCGAAACAATCCTCACAAAAGTTGTTGGCCAGAACAAGAGCGGGGCCGGCGAACAGCAACGCGAAATAGATCATAAACCAATGCTTCCACAAAGCCCTGAAAGGCTCGAAAGCCCCCAGAACAAGGACCAGAGGCGCTACGAAGTAGGCGATCTTCAGCGACGCCGCACGAATGAACATATAAGTCGGGAAACATAGTACGTTGACAATATCGGCCAACGGCTTGAGAATATAGTTGGCAATCATAAAGGAGCCGACATTGGCGCTTCCACCATTCATAAACGACGTGAACATGCCAGTTATCGACGAAAAAAAGCCTCCGCCGGATTCTTCCTCTACGGCCTCTTCGCCAAGAAGCGTCGTTTGCATAAGATCCGCAATCATACTTTGCGGATTCGCCGTAATCTGTGCCGTAGAGTTCACCAGCAGTTCGGCGAATTGGATAAATTCCGGGAACAGGAACACCACAAGGCCGGCCAGCAGAACGCCCTGAATATCCTCCCATATGGCCTTATGCGGATCGTTCTTCTTCTGAAGGACGATAAGCAAGGCTTGCACCAAGAGAAAAAAACCTGCGATACGACTTACTACCGGAGGGATCGTCGCTTGGGAAATGACGAGTTGGTCCAAAAAATCCAGATTCATATCACTTGAAATATGCGTTCAATAACTGGTTGTTGAACTTCACGGCATCCGCCTGAAGATTGATATAGTTTACACGGGCCAAGAGCTTGTCGATGTTGTCGAGGACCTGCCGGGTTTCGTTCAGGCGTTCCGCGTCGCTCAGTCGGAGGAAATTGCTCGTAAAGATCTTCGCGCCATAGGCTGTGACGTTGACGCACTCGCGCGTCGTCTGGCTGCACAACGACAACAGGTTGGTCGTATAGCGCCGGTCGACCTTCATGGCCGAAATCTTGTCATAAACCTGCTGAATCCTTTTAACGCAGGCCGCCGAGCGGGTGGCGATCTCCTGCACCTCGCGGATCGTAGCCAGCTTGCTGTTGACCTTCTCAACGGCATCGACGGTTTTATCGATACCCTGCTTCACACCCATCATCGTCTGGTAGGTCTGGACAGCCTGCTGCATCTGCTCGACGTGGTTCAGAGCCTCCTGAACTTCAAGGGACGGAGCCGCCACAACCATTTGGGCCTGCACCTGAGCAGCTCCGCAAATAACTGCAAAAATTAAGAATAATCGTTTCATAAGTATAGAAGTATTAATTTGCACTGTGAATCCGTTCGTATTGCTCGATGGCTCGTTCCATCGACTTGGTTTGGGCATACAGCCGACCGAGCTCGTCACAAACTTCACCCTCGGTCTGGAATGCCAGATAGGTCCGAGGGCTTATGCAAAGACTCATCAGGGTCGATTTCTTACTCCGGTAAATGTAGAAAGAGGAATACATGGGCGGCGTATTGAAGTTGTTCCTCAGCGACAAGACGCATTGCCGGTCATGCTCGGTGAAGCCCGTCGAGTATTTCTCAAAGCCAGTGGGATCTGCTCCGGCCAGAAAGATCACCGTCTCGATGTTCTTCATCAAGGCGCCGGCAGCTCCTCCGTCTTTCTTATACCTGTCCTCGGCGTTCAACGCCAGCTGGTCGAGGTTCTGCAAAACGATACACGCCGAACCGCCTTTCTTACGGATCGCCTGCATCTGGTACAGCACGGCACCGAAGATCACCGGCTTCTGCATCAACTCGGCAAACTCCTCGTAGATAATGAAGCCCCGCTTACCCATCTGCTCCCAGACAAGCGTCCGGATGGTGATGCCGATCAGGTGTACGACGATACTCAACAACTGGGGTTTCGAGCGGATATTTTCCAATTCGAAGATCAGCAGCCGTTTCCCCTTCAACCTGGTTGTTGGGTCCTCACTGCGGGCAAAAACATTCCCATAGCTGCCGCCCTCGCACCACTCGCTGCCGTTGTGTACAAACTGGCTCACGTCGAAATAAGCGCTGCGGATCTCGTTCTTCTCAAGAATCAGCTGATAGTTGTCGCGCAGCCAGACGTAGAATCCCGGCCAAGAGGGGGCTGCGACGATATGCAGGTACGACATGACGATCTTGCGCAGCGACACCTCTTCCTCGGCCGTCGGAATACCTCCCGGCTTAATGATAAGCCACAGCGTCTCACAAATGTCGTCCACACTCTCACCATTGTCGACGTCGGCAACGGCAAACGGATCAAGCCCTAAGGGGTCACTACTGTTGTAGCGGAAGATAAAAACCTCCTCAGGATCATACAGCCGGGCGGCCTTGTCATACGAGCCGCCGCAGTCGATGATGATGTTCACGTATTCCGCTGCAGAATCATTGTGATAGTCCCCGACGATCTTCTCCAAATCCACCGTTTTACCTCCTCCCGTGCGTCCTATCACCGCAATATTGCGGGAATCGACATATTTCCGATGTGGATCGTAGAGATCGTAGCGCAACGGCAGATGGTTGACAGGATCACTGAAAAAAACGCCTTCGGCATCCGACCTGTAACTTCCCGTATGCTGAAACAGCGCCAACGCCTGCCGAAGATCAACCAAGTAAAACGAATCCCGGTCCATGCAGGTTACCGTTGCAGGATGTGAGCAGAACACGATATTGCGAAGCTCCGCACCCATCGGCACCGAAGGCTCGAAATCACGAACCTGCCTCAAATAATTCGTTATCCGCGTTCGGTACTCTTTTACCTCTTCAGCACTCTCACCCCAGAAGATGACATTCGTATGTCCCCGGACCAACATAGCATCCAAATCGTCGCTGATCTCTTCGCGCGTGCGGTCCAGACGCCGCACTTGGTCGTCGTTCTCCTCCGAGAACCCCCGGTTCTTGCGAAAGGTGTCCAAAGTCTGTTTGACAAGCGCATACTCCTGCTCATGCCCTGAAATCCGTATAATCTGATTATACAGATGCGGAACAGGCAACAGGATGCCCAGCTCTTCCATGATCCCCACCGGAAGCTGCGAACCCTGACCCGGCGCCGGTGTAGTCAGGACCTCCGGGAACTGACGCTCATGCTCAAGGCTCACGGCGCCGACATAGCGGTCGCCGACACGGAAATCACACCCCGCAGCATCCACATCCGTCAGGTAGTCGGTCTGAAATCCATTGAAGAAATAACGGGTATATTCACGAACCTCCTCCTCCCCGAACGGCTCAATACCGATGATCCCGGAGCCTTGAAACTGAAGGTACATCGAATCGACGGCACGGGTAAAGCGCACGTACTCTTGATCCTCAGAACAGAACGCGGCGTGAGTCAGCGGTACAAAGGGATTCTGGGACCGCGGATCGCGCGTCGCACGGAAGCCTGTGAACACGACGAACAGGCAGGACATGTCGCACGTCTGCATACGTCCCGCGGCAAATGCCTTCTCCTCACGCTGTATGTACGAGTTTTCCGGCATCGCCGAGGCGTCGAACAACTGCCGGTCGTACCGATCACTACGCAAGATGATCGTCCCCTGCGGAAGATCCTTTAGGGCGACACGCCATATCTCATTCAAGCGGTCGTATTGATCCTCGGACAACGATCGAACCTCTGGAAGCTGCAACCGATAACAGAAGGCGACATCGCCCTGAATGGTCAACAGCCGATTATTGGAAACGTCCTCCAGAAGCTCCGAAGCATTGAAGCTACGGGACTTCGGGCGGGGATACGACTGGAACAACAGCCAGACGACAAGTCCGACGATCGATACCAGCAGAATCAAGATAGCATGAAACATCATCAGCGGTTTTTAAGATGAAGGGGATATTGTTTTCCGTAATGCAGGTTACGTTTCAGACGCTCCATATTGCGGAAAAGCCAATAGACCCCGCATGCCCACGGAATCCATACGATGATAAACACCGGAAGAAACACCACGATAAGCACAGGGGCACATGTCAAGCCCAAGCAGATAAGAAAGTTCTCAGCAGGAAGCCCCAACACCATCGCCTTATCCCGGATACGGCGATTGACATACAACTTCATCGCAGCAAAACATTCATCGCACCGTACACCATACCATAGCCGACGGCAATAATCACCAGAGCCCAGCCGGCATTGGAAAGGATCTCAGCACGATCTTTCCAGTTCTGAACAAGGTTCCAGATCGTCCAGCCGAATAAGGCCACAAAGCATAGCAGACCCAACAGATTGGGAACCAACGTGCGAAGCGATGCCGTAACAGGCGACAGGTCCCAGCTGATCGTCTGGGCGAAAAGAGGTGCGGCAAGCAAGATTGCGGCAGCCGTAAAAAGTCGTTTTTTCATAGTTGAAATCATATATTGGAAAATCTGTTCATAAATTCTGCTGCATCACGCCGGATCTGCTCGGCAACGAGCCGCATTTGCGCCGGGTCCAAATCCCGAACTTGCGGAGGTAGGAGTTTGGAGCCCGGATAGTACTTGAACCGGAAACGCTCGACCCGGCCGTGGAAGTAGATGAATTCACCTTGTTTGAGCGAATAGAACTCCGAGCGTTCGTACAGGGGACGTTTCACCTTACGCCGTGTGGTACTCGAACCGTTCGAAGAGGTGCTGTAACTGCGCTCGATGCGATCAACCTGCGGCATCATGCCTTCGTAATACTTGGCGGTATGTTCGAGGCTCGTGCGCCCAAGGAACTGATGCGCCAAGTTCGAAAGAACAGTACGCTGGTTATACTCCTTGCCGCCCTGAGTCCGCTGGATCTGGCTAAGATCCTGCGTCGTATAGACAATACAGATTCCTAAGCTACGCAGCGTAGCCATATAGTTCTGCACACGCAGCAGCGGGAGCTCTGGAGCTTCATCCAGCAAGGCTACGGCGGGAACCCCGCCCCGTTCGCTCATCATCGTAAGCGTGGCATCGGCGATCATCGCAAGGATCGGAGCATAGGCCGTCGTGTTTCGTGGATCATTCACCAATCCAAGGCCGATCTTCGATCCCGGAGTATTGATCCGCAGATTGATCTCGTTATCACTCAACAAATAGAAACCCGCATCCGTATTGATCGTGTTCAACGCAAGAATAAGCGTCTGGAGGATGTTGCTCGTAGTGTCGGCATTGCCTGTGCCTTGAAAGAACGCGGCAGCCATCGAATAGACCTGCGCATCGGCTTTGAGAAGGCGCTCCAGCTTCCCGAAAGGAAGAACCTTCCGACCTTCCTCCAACCGCAGGTGCTCCGGGTTGTTGAGTATCGACATCACGAACGGGAGGTTGCAGTGCTCAGGAGCATAGCGTTTCAGATACCAGATCAGCGCCTCCAAAAGCGATGAGGCCGAATTGTTGAAGAAATCAGAAGTCGAGTCGTCGGACTCCCGGCCCTGCACGGCAACGATAAAGGACTTCACGCGCGAGCGCAGCGATGCCTCGTCGGGAATATACTCCGGGGAGATCGGATTGATACGCACCGACCTTTCAGGGTCGAAAAGCGCAAAAACATGGTATGGAAGCCCAGCAGCCCGGAAGATCGGATAAAGAACCTCCGAAAGTTCATATTTTTTTAGGTCATGAACCAAGACTGACATACCGAATTGTGCTGCATGTCGGGCATAGGCCGTATTGCAACTCGCTGTCTTACCGCTACCCGAACCGCCGTTGATATAGGTTCCCTGATTGATACCCTTCACATAGTGCAGGTGGCCATTGCTATCTTCGATCTCCAAGTTGAACTTAGACCAGCCGTTCAGAAGCCGGCAAATCCGGACATACAGGAACCGCACAAGGGGAATGAGCAGGCATTGCCCCGCCAGCAACGGCAACGCCCATGACCATGTGTAGGTCCGCAGTGAAAGACCCGCCCAGAGGTAGAGTCCACCCGGAACCAGAAGCCCTGCAAGGCCTGCCATGATTCCGGCAGGACGTCGCCAGAGATAAAGCAGCGGGATCAACACCGCCGTCAACAGAAACCATCCCAACAGAGTCATAATCATTCGATGTTTTGGTATTTTGAAATCAAATCCTCCGTATATCGGAAGGCCATGCCGACGGGGTTGCACACTCCCTTCTGGAGCAACACGGGCAGAATTCTCCCGGCGATACATAATCGGCAAGGATCAACCGGTCCTGACGTCGCAGAATACATGGGGTCCGGCGCGGCTTCGCGGCAACGGCACTTATCCATTGAGAGAAACATATTGTTTTTGCCCGTCAGAAGCCACAATTCATCGATCTCAGGAAACTTTTCACAAATCATGTCGGCGACATGGATGGAAAGCCCGTTATTCCCTCTCTTTATCTGATAGAGGTTCTCACCACGCGGAAGCCCGATATGCCGGGCAAAGGCGTTAACCGACATACATGACCATCGAACTACCATTTCAATCCGCGGCCAAAGATCGGAATCTCTGTTACTGAACTTTGTCATAACGTAGACTCGTTTCCCCAGAACAAGACTATAATCAAGAACAGGATCGCCACGCCGGCAATAATCAAGGTGGACCGCGGAATAATCTCTCGCGGAGGTTCCGGCAAACCTTGCTCTCGCGCTTCAGCACGGGCTTCGCTGTTCCGTTTATCCAGTTTCGCCTGCTGACGCGCCATAAGCCAGACACCCAGCAAAATCAATCCGGCAAAAAGTTTCAATGCCAATTTCATCGTAAAATGAAGTTCATTCATATCAATATCCTTTGGTTAAAATTCCAACGAGTTTGAACGCTGCCTTTATCGCCAACTGCTGCGGAGTGACCGGCTGCACCATCTTCACCTGATCGGCCTTCGCCATAGCCTGCACCGAGACATCGCGCTGAGCAACGGCTCCGTAAACCTTATATTCCGGAACCGGACTCACCGAGCGACGGTACGAAGAGGATACACGCCGCTGCAAAGCCTCTTTCTTCGTCTTGGATTCCGCAGCCGAGAAATATTTGTTGATGTAGCGATTGAGATAGCTCTGCTGCCGCTGGATCTTCTCCAAGTCCTCTTGGGGAATTGTCTGGACAAGACGCTGAATAATATTCCGGCGCTTTTCCTCGATCCGGGCATAAACACCCTTCAGGGAGTCCTTATAGCGACGGGCCTGCTCCGGAGAATAATTCTGATCCACATACACCGAAAAGTCATGCTCGTTACGCAGCCGGACTTCCGGCCCAAACAACAGCTGGCTATGCTGCTCGAAGAGACGCTCCGCATGGGGCGATACCTCGCGGGCCAGTTCATTATTCATCTCAAGAATTCGCTCAGCACATTTATTGGGATCGAGAGTCGTCTCCCGGATCAGTTGTTCAAGTTGGGTTTGCTTCTCGACGAGAAGGTGATAACCCGGAAGTTCTTCACGAATAAATGCATCGATGGTTTTGGCAAAATCCGCCTGATGCTTCACGCGGATCTTGGAGAGTTCCGCGAACAACTCCTTCAACTGCTTCTGGAGCTGCCGGGGCTTCAGCTCCGGATGCTTCTTTTCGTAGATCTTCACTACTCCCGCCCGAAGGTCCCGCAAAGCCTTGTCCATATTACGGTCCTGAAGCGCCAAGCGCAGCAACGACTCCTCTTTGGCGTGAACGCCCAGCGTTTGATCCGCCAGCACGCTGCGTAGCTGCTCCATGAGTTGCATCCGCTCGGTCTGGAAATTCTCCAGCTGCACGGTCAACTCCGCCGCACGGTCCGCAGGACAGGCTGCGATCTCAAGGCGCAGCGCATCGAAGGTCGCAGGCTGCTCACAACGGCTTACGGCTTCCGCAATGCAGCGCCGGGCATCTTCCGGAAGCAATCGCTCCCGGACCATGCTCTCGAAATCCTTCATGTCTTTGACATACGCACCGTCGGCCCCAAAGGTCTCACGGGCAAAGGATGTCAGAATCTCACGCTGGCGCTCAGGCCAAAAACACTGTACATATTCCCCGACCAGCTGCCGCTCGGTATCCGCGAGGTAGCGGACGGCATTTTCCAGAAGTACCGAATCGCCTTCAAATACCTCTTCCAGATACTCCGTCTGCGCGAACAGGCAGTCGGTATTGCGACGGGTAGCAATACTATCAAATACATAGTTTTCCCGATGCCAAGCATTCCGGTAAATCTCCGACCACTGATCAAAGACGTCCCGACGGCGATCGACAGCCTGGCGCATGGCCAACCCCTTGCGCAGGACCTTATGCGCAGTCCGGACCGGATGATATCCCCGTAGACCCGAAACCTCGACAGCCTTGTCTCCGAGGCCGACACCCAGACTTTGGCCCCAGTGCGGAAGCGAAAGGTCTTGATCCATAGTAACGCGATTCAATTCCTCCTGCAACTCCTCGACACTCGAATCCATCAGAGCGGTTGCATCCAACACTGGATTCAGCAGGCGAAGCTGACGGACCAACTGCCCCTTCAGACGCATCAACTGCCGTGCATCCAGCCGCTCGGCCTGAAGCAAGGATTCGTAGTACTCCCCATAGCCGCCGCTCACCAGCTGCCGGAACTCCGCGGCCTCCGCCCGGCGAGTCGCACGGTCTTGAGCCAACTGCTTTTCAAAGGCGAATCCGGACATATGCCGAAGACGCTTGGATACCTCATAGCTCTCGGTCTGCAACCGATGGTGTGCGAAGAGCCGGTCGAAAAGACGCTCGCATTCGATCTTGTACGCTTCGCGGTCAAAACCGACGCGAACAGCCTTGCCGTTCAGAACGTGTTTCTTGCTGCCCCGGCCATTCGCATTGGGGCTCAGGTTGATCGAATTGGTGATGTCACGACGGCTCACCGTGACGTGAATATGCCAGTTGTCACCGGCTTTCGGCATCATAGCCCGCAGGATCTCGTCACGCCCGCCAAGGCGGACATGGCTTTCCCGAACATATTGCGCTTCGAGATCTGCAATCCGGCGTTGCACGGAATCATCCTTTCCACCGCCGAGTTGCTTTTCCAGACGGGCGATCTCCTTGTCGATCCGGGAATTGTTACGCACATGGGGATCATGGCTCTTCCAGTAACGGTCCTTCTCAACCATCCCGAACCACATCAGGTCCCGGTTGTCGTGGATCTCAGGGTGTCCGAAGTTACGAGCATAGGCATCCATGCACTGTATGGCATAATCCTTCAGATAATTTCGCATCATATCATCCTCCAGCCTCGCAGGGATCGCCTCACCAGCTTCGAGGAGTGTCTGCTTCGTGTCGGCGATCGTACGGCGCAAATGGGCGATTTCTTCCTTCGAGGGAGAGATCGAGAATGTATAATAGCGGGCTTCCTTCTTCTTCAGCCCACGGACATTCGCATCGATGTTCTTCACGACATCCTCCGTATCGTAGGTATTGCCCGTGCCGTTGAAGAAATACTCTCGGCCTTCGACCCGGACCACATCGTTCTGCTTGTCCAAGTATGCAGACAGCTGGCGGGAGGAGGTCTCATCCAACTGCGATTGGATAAGGCTCTCTTTCTCAAGATACCCCGCATATTCGGCAACGGAACTCTGACCGTAGCGGGTGTTGTCTACATACTGCGTGACGTACATAATTCCTCGTATTCGCGTTTGAGCTGGTTGAAATCGGATTGCGACAAACGGATCTGCATGGCGGCATGACCTTCAAAATCCGTCGTACTGGTGGCAGCGGAAAAGAGACGCTCCAAGAGTCCGAACGAGCGAGGCAAACGATCGTCGGAAGAGGGAGCGGGAACATCGGGAGCATCCATATCCTGAGAAGCGCCGGAGAATGATCCGGGAGCGCTGCGGCGATCTTCGCGCACCAAACTTTTGATAAAATCTTCGGTACGTTCAACAGGACCAATAATCTTGGAAAGTTTGCCATTCAAACTCAGCATCGCCGTCACCAGACCCTTATAGTCTTCCGGGGATGGCAAATCCATACCGATATTACTCGAATAATAATGTGTAATGATACGTGTCGCTACTTTGGATTTTGACAAGTGCTTTCGCCTCGCAATTTCGACAAGTTTTTCATCCGCAGACTTCGTGATCCTGATTACTTTCTGAGATTCATCCATAGCCGTTTCCATGATTTACACAAGACAAATGTAACCCTTATCAATCTGTAAATCACAATCTTGCACCATAAGCAAACCATAAACAATTAATAATATCAATATTATTTTGAGGAAATGGACCTGATTTACAAACGCTTGTCACTAAATCGACTTTTTGGGAAGAAAATCACTACGAACATCTTACAAAGATTAACTTTTGCATTGAGTCGGGCCCAACGTCGGAGCACAAATCACTACAAACCAATAGATTACAGAAAAATGTTACACAAATTGCAACATAAATCCCGATTATTTCCGCAGGCCCACCAAGCATAATACAATAATATTCAGGAATTTACGCATAACAAAATCTTCCAAGAATCACGCTTCAGCGTGATTCCCGCTTGTTCACAGAAAAATGTTACAGGAAGGGCATTTTTCGACGGGCGTAAAGGCGTCCGGAAAATCCGCAGGAAGTAATGCGGATTTTCCGGAAAGATTGCGCTTGCGTAATCGCGCCTTCGCCAGTTGAAAAATGGTCGTCCGGTCGATGTCGGCGGACACCGGTTTTTGGGAAGAGCCGTGGCTCTTCCCGAATCCGTTGGCCGCAAAATGCCAGCCGGGAAACAATGTTTCCCGGCAACAACGGGCGGGAGTAACCGCCCGGCATTTTAGACATCGGAGTAACATTATTCTACCGCTCTCTTGCGGCGTTCCGCCGCAAGGTGGAGTTGCCGGAGGCTGCAAAAACAGCCTCCGAGAAATACCTTCGGACAACTCCGCACCTACAGCCGGACGCTTGTCGGCCGGCACGGGTGTAGGTGCCCTTTGCTTCTTTCTTCACGAAAGAAGGAATCCCCCGTCGGGGGAGAAAGGGGGTTTTGTCAGCTGCCAAAGCGAGGCTCCGGCGGAGCGTATGGCAGCGTTCAGACAAATACCGATGGTTTGCGACGAGTTCATCGAGGAGCAAATCGACTCCCAAATCTCCGCGTTGCGAAGATTTGGGAGTTCCCCCGCCGAGGCGGGGTGTTGAATAGTGAAGGGAAGAAACCAAAAACCAAGCCCTACACCAATCCGGAACGTCTGAGCGATCCGCCTCGGCTGCGTCCGCAGGTCTGCGGCGAAGCTCTGGACCGAATGGTGGTGGTGGCTTTCTGTGCGATGGGGTTGAGTCGGATTGTAGGTCAGGCCTACAATCTGCTCAAAGAGTAGGAGTGAATGACTTTTCTTTGGTTCGGGTTTCTTTGTGTCCCCAAGACAAAGAAAGCGGACGCGGTTTTGCTTCTTTTATCGCGCTGGCAGGATAAAAGAAGGTTTCCCCGGCGGGGAACGGAAAGGGGTAGCGAGGAGAGAACAGAGCCTTTTGAGCCCTTCAACGGAGCTCGAAAGGCTCGGAGCGACGAGCGGGTCGGCAACTGCCGGGCGCAAGGTCTCCGGCTTGCGCCCGGACGCCGAAGGCTACCTATCTCTGCGGCAGGGATTGCCGCAGGTAGGGGCGGTTCCGTGCTTGGCCGCGACAGCATGGTAGTCGCGGCCAAACGGAGCGCACCGGAGATTTCTTTGCCCCACTTTCTTTGGCTCTACGATACAAAGAAAGTGGGTAGCCGCCAAAGGATCAGAGATCAACATGCCGGAATAGCCGGCTACGCCGGCAGCCGGTCATGGCCGGTACCGATCTCAAACTAAAAACTATGTCCCGAAAGGTTATCAAAAAACAGCAACTCTAAGTGACCATCGCGCATGCGAGCGTAGCGAGTCGTCGGGCATACTTGACCCGACGCGATGGCCACGCAGCAAACTATTAGGAGTAAGGGAGAGCATCCGGCGAGCACGTCCCCGCGCGGTGAGCTATTGAGTGGATACTGGTGGATTCTTCGGAGGGGTATTTAGAAAAGACCTGCCAGTATTACGTAATAAATAGCTGCTCTTGCATCCTAAAAGCACGAAAAAATAAACGGCCCGGCAGGTTATACCTGCCGGGCCGCGATGTTGAATCGTGAAGGGAAGAAGAATTACAACAACCACTTCTTGCCTTTGTCTGTCTTACTCCAAATAACGATGGCGACTACCGCCACGATGATAATTCCGAAAATGTAAACCGAAGCTGGCATATTCAATCCTCCTTTACCTTAGTGTCCTTATCCCTGACTAAAATCAAGCCGCCGCCTAAGCATACCGCTGTTGTCAGCAAGCCCAAAACGTATATCAGCCACCGGACATCGCCCAAATCCGAGACCAAAGACATGACGACCACCGCGGTCAATACATACTTGGCGATGTCCATAAGCCATTTACCCAATTCCTTTCTCATAATGCAAATATAGCAAATTTTTCTCCAAAACGTATTTTAAACCATCGGCGGTCATAAGGCCGCCGATGGTTGTTGAGTCAGACCTGAAAACTCGTCACTCGGTAGAGAATCCTCGATCGCAGTTGGTTATTCTTATCAATCCACGCTTCTACCTTGCCTTCGGCTTCGATATAAATGAAGCGCCCTTTGGTCAGCAGTTTCAGAAGCCCCTCGGCAGAACTTTCCGGGCCGACGTAGATTTCGCACTCCGCCCACAGAGCAACCGTTGCCGGATTCCCCTGCTCGTCCGTTTCACCCGTCTTACGTTCGGCATACGCGACACTGAACGATACGAATTTGTGACCGCCGTCGCCCTCGCGGCATACGGCATCCCGGCCGATGTTGCCGACAATAGTAGTTTGTTTCATCTGAAAAATTACGATTGGCCTGTACATCGTGAGGTTCTGCGAGGCACTGCACCTCTAATTTACTGAAAATATTTTAGTTATCAATGACAATTCCGGTCGTTTTGTCTATCAATTTATAACTTGTGAAAGCCGCATTATCGCTACTTTCAAATTTCATATAAACCCAATCAACCCATAATGTCGCATGGTTGTAGCATTCACACTTTTCAGTCAAGACAATCGTTTTATTTTGAACCGGATATTTTTTCGTGAGCGTTACGTGCGTCTGTATCTCGTGAGGTGCTTCGGGAGCGAAATAATCAAAATATAAAAGCTGGGTACCATTCTCGTCATCCAGTGAAAACCATGATACATAACACAAACCTTTAATTCCCTTAACATAGTTGTAACGCTTGAGTGCTTTATTCAGCCAAACATGGGCGGCTTTCTCGTCGGAAAACTCCTTTTGTAATAATACTTGGTTACACATCTTGTCAGTGTAGGATTTAGTCAGGCATACCGTCGTTAAATAAGTTTTCATAATCGTAAAATTTTAACAGGTTAAATATTGCGCTCCGCTGGGGCTTCGCTCCCCGCCATCCGCCGACCACATCGAGCGGAGCTGGTTAATACGTCAAAGAACTTCTGTTGTCGAAATCCTGCTAACATCCTCGTCACGCCCTTTATCCTTTCTATCGAACATATCATTTTCTCGAAGGTATGCCGGGCTGTGGTTTCCCAGCCGACGGATGTTTTCAAGATTTCAAAGAACGAGGGTTCATCCCCTTACACGTTGCCTTCAGAGCCTTTCTGATACTCGTATCGAACGCTGACATTTTGAAATAAGAATGGAGCGTCCGCCCGTTCCACGGGAATGGGCGGACGCTCTCTACCGCTAAACCGGCGCAAGGGTTCTGGGAAATATTTTTGAAAAAATTTCTTCAGCGTGCCCCGGCCTGCCGGGGTAAATTTTTTCATCATAAACACACTTCCCGAAGGGACTTATAAAAAAATATTTACCGGGTTCATTGCCCGGCAAAATGCAGTGTACGTACTTTGTATCAGAATGGTCTGAAGGCAACGTGTAAGGGATGAAACCCGTCAGGTCGCAGAAATCTTGAATTCAGCCGGAGTGCGAAACCACAGCCCGGTCGTCCCCAGAGAGAAAATACCGCTCTCCCTCGCAACGCGAGGGGTGCCCTGCCGCGACGTGGAGAAACGAGCGACTTGCAACGCCCTGCAAGTCGTTCGTTTTAGGAGCGACCAATGCCCCGCTCGCGGGGCATGGTATGACATACGAGCAAAAAAGAGGGAGTATCTGAAAGGAAATATTTACCGACGGCTCGGCCAGCGGTGCCCGTCGATCACCGGAAACGAAACAGAAAAAAGGCCCCGGAGCTTTCGCTCCGGGGCGCATGCTACGGAAGTTCGTGGACTGTAATGAAGTTTTCGGGGCAGAAGCAACGCCAAGCATTACGCTCAAGGTCGAAATAATACACACAGTCGTTTGTCGAACGGCTGCGGGATTTACTTTCGGCCTGGTACTCTTCCAGCAAGCAGGGCTTCAGTGTCCCGAAAGCCTCCCGGAGTGTACCATCCTGTTTGCGGTAACTGAACCTCACGGCCCGATTACGCAACTGGATCATAAGATAATCCAGTTCATCGGTTTCCTTCAGGGCTTCATTCACTGACCTTTCAACCTCAAGAAGCAACGGCCAATGTGCCAGATTGTACTTGCGCTCCAACTTCATTGTGAGAATCCGGGTCAAACGCTTGTTATCCATAACTTTTTTGCAGACTTTATCCTCCTGCGCCGGAGTTCTACGCTGCCGAAACGCTCGAAACAGCGATGCGGCGCACAGCCGATCGCGGCGACTGACCGAAGGCAAGGACACGGAAGGAAATAT
>ENA-UBCA01000816-UBCA01000816.1-human-gut-metagenome-genome-assembly--contig:-NODE-816-length-18325-cov-22.707334_pt1 | contig 18325 bp, 10 predicted proteins | sample MGYA00244228_ERZ654716 | MGnify/ENA primary metagenome ERZ654716 (study PRJEB26926, sample SAMN06164557) | human gut metagenome | biome: ENVO:00009003; feature: ENVO:2100002; material: ENVO:00002003... | reverse complement strand
GTTCTCTGCAGTTTGACAATTTATCCGGTCAGGGAACCTTCGGCATCAGCAGCAGTCTGTCGGAAGGGCTTTCGGACAAAATTCTGGTACACTCGGGCAGCGGAAATTTCGGCTTGGTAATTCATGACTACAGTCCGGAAGGGAGTACGCCGGCCCGCTATAAGATTATCGATGAAGACAGCGGAGCTGCGGACAGTTTTTATCTGGTCGGCGACGCCGTTGACGTCGGAGCATTTCGTTACGGGCTGGAGCGGGACGGCGACGATTGGGTTCTGGTCAGGACTCAGGACGTAACGGACAGCGCCGTCATTGCCAAAAACACCTATTCTTCGCTGGCATCGCTGTTTTATACGCACCTGACGCCGGTTTACAACCACATCCGCAGCCGGCGCAACGCGTCCGGGCATGACAACGGCCTTTGGGTAAAAGGGTTGGGGCAAAGGGTCAAATTTGCCTATAAGGACAAAAGCCGGAGCCGGATAGACATTTACGGCACGGAAATCGGCTATGACCGTGAAGTCTGGCGGCAGAACGGCCATTATCTGAGCATGGGCGTCTATGGCGGTTACACTTCTTCACGCCAGAAATTTGACCGCAGCGGTCACGGCGATGCCGATACGCAGTCTCTCGGTTTGTATTCGCTGTTTAATACGGATGACAACTGGTTCGTCGATATGGTCGGCACCTATTTCTGGCATCGGCAGAAACTGCGGAGTTATACGCCCGCAGGCAGCGGCGTTGACGGCAAATACCGCACGAACAGCTGGCAGCTTTCGGCTTCGCTGGGAAAACGCGTAAATTTTGACGGCCGGTGGTTTGTCGAACCGTCGGTCGGTTTGAATTACATGCACATTGACGCCGTCCGTTATCGCACCAACTTCAATACCCTGATAGAAGCTTCCGACGCCGGTTATTTGAGTACCAGAGCCGATTTGATTGCCGGAAAGTCTTTTGTCTGGGGTGATAACCGCTTTTTGGACGCTTACGGGCGTTTTGCCCTGATTCATGATATCGACGGCAAAAGCAAGGTGCGCGTAGCGGACTACGGTTTTGCTGAAGACCTGTCGTCCCTGCGCTATGAGCTTGGCGCCGGCGTCAGCACCGCCTGGAGCGAAGACGGAACCGCCTATCTGGAAGCCTCCGCCCAGTTGGGCAGCCGCATTAAACTTCCCTGGGAAATTAACTTCGGGATTCAGTACCGGTTTTAGAAAAACAAAGGCCCGGTGCTTCCGGGCCTTCGTCAGGAAATAAGCCTAATTTCCGGCTTTCAGAATGTCGTCGGCAATCAGTTCCGGCGTCAGATGATAACGCTTATACAGTTCTTCAACGGGCACCCGGTCGGTAAATTCCTTTTGGGCGCCGAAGTTCAGCACTTTCATATTGCTGTTGCCGTAGAAACGGGCAATTTTTTCGCCGAAACCGCCGTCAAGTTCGCCGTCTTCCAGCGTGGCGACGATTTTGTGGTCGGCCTTCAGGCTGTTAAGCAGGTTTTCGTCCAGTCCGGTCAGGTAGCGCGGATTGACGAGCGTTGCCGTAATGCCCTGTTCTGCCAGTTTGGCTGCGGCCCGCCTGCCGAGTTCAAAGAAACTTCCTGCGGCAATCAGGGCAACCTTGCTGCCTTGCTGTTCAACCTTATAGGTATTCAGCTGTTCGAAAGTTTTTTCGGTTTCTTTTTCCGCATGAACGACGGTTGACGGAATTCTGATGACAACCGGATGGGAGGCCTGTTCAATACCCCAGTCCAGCATGGACAGATATTCTTCTTTGGTTGTCGGCGCCAGGTAAACGAGGTTGGGAATATTTGAAATCAGCGGAATGTCAAAAGTTCCCAAATGCGTGGCGTCGCCGCCGGAGATGCCGTTCCAGCCGATGAGAATGACAGCCGGATTTTTGTTCAGCGCCAAATCCTGCGAAAGCTGGTCGTAAGTTCTCTGTACAAAAGAGCTCAAAACCCAGAAAACGGGTTTGCAGCCGCCTTTTGCTAAAGCCGAAGCCATGGCGACACCATGCTCTTCGGCAATGCCGACGTCAACGAAGTTCCGGCCGAATTTCTGGCGCATGTCCGGCGTCATGCCGATAGCGCCCGGAGTACCGGCGTTGATGAGGACGACCTTTTTGTCTTTGGCGATTTTTTCCTGCAGGTAATTGACCGTAATGCTGTTGTAGTTTTCGCCGCTGAGGTCAACGGTCGGATTGCCGGAAGCAATGTCGAAGGGAACGCTCCAGTGCCAGGTTTCCTTGTGTTCTTCCGCAGGTTTGTAACCTTTGCCTTTTTCGGTATGAATATGCAGAACCGTAGGCTTGTCCGTGTCTTTGATTTCTTTCATCAGCGACGTCAGTTTGGCAATGTCGTTGCCCTCTTCCAGATAACGGTAATCGAACCCGAGAGCCTTAAACATGTTACACTCGGCTTTTCCGCCGGTCTGGCGCAGCAGCCGCAGGTTGCCGTACAGGCCGCCGTGGTTTTCGGCAATGGACATTTCGTTGTCGTTGACAATAATGATAATGTTGCTGTTCAAAACCGCGGCGTTGTCAAAACCTTCGAGCGCTTCGCCGCCGGAAAGCGAACCGTCGCCGATAACCGCGATGACGTTGTGCTTTTCGCCTTTGAGGTCGCGGGCTTTGGCCAGACCGCAGGCCAGACTGACCGAAGTGGAAGTATGCCCGACGATAAAATGGTCGTGCTCGCTTTCTGCGGGAGTGGTGTAGCCGGAAATCTTCCGCATTCCTTCGTCGGTCAGAAAACCGTTTTTGCGCCCCGTTAGAATCTTATGCGGATAGGATTGATGCGAAACGTCATACACAATCTTGTCTTCCGGCGAGTTAAAAACGTAATGCAAGGCAATGGTTGTTTCGACAATGCCAAGATTGGGACCGACATGTCCGCCTATTTTGCTGTCGCGGTTCAATATGGCGCTTCTGATTTCTTCCGCCAGCGCTTCAAGCTCTTTCAGGTTGAGTTTTTTTACGTCTGCGGGTGAATTGATGTTGTCCAGATAACTCATCTTTTTCTCCTGATATTAGTGGTAAGATTCGATTCTGCGTAACATCATAAATTCTAGAGCTTACTCTAAGTCAAGAGCTAATGTGGGTTTTCTGAATTTTTATTGGTATTTTTATGAAACCATTTTGAGTCCGACGACGCCGATGATAATCAGTCCAACGCTCACGATCCGGCACAGTCTGCGGCTTTCGCCGAAGAAAATCATATTGATGGTTACCGCGCCGGCGGTTCCCAGTCCCATCCACACCGCGTAGGCGATGCTCATGTCCAGAAAATCAAGCGACAGGTACAGAAAAAGGTATGAAAGGGCAAAACCGCCGGTAAACAAAAGCAGATTGGCCAAATTCTTTTTTCGGCTGAACATCTTCAGGCCGACAACGCCGGCAATTTCCAGCGTTGCGGCAATAATAACGTAAATCCATCCCATTCGCTTACTCCTTTTCGGCTGGTGTCTCTTCGTTTTCGGCCAGTTTCAGGCTGATAACCCCGGCAATCAGCAGGGCAATGAAAAAGCCTTTTGCAATTGTGAATTCAACGTTAAATATCAGTGTATCCATAAGCGCCGTGCAGACGGTGCCGACGGCCGAAAATATTGCGTAAACCGTTCCGGTCTGAATGGTTTCGCAGGCTTTTTCCAGAAAATAAAAGTCGGCAACGATGATAAGCGCGATTAGAATAAAGTGCGGCCAGCTTTCAGCCGCATTGAAACCATAAATCCAAAGAAGTTCAAAAATACATGTCAGAACGACATAAGTCCATCCTCTACTAATTTTTTTTCTCCTTGCAATTAATAATAACAATTATATCATAAAACAACGAATGAAAGCAACGGAAATTTTTTCGCTTGTCAGAAGCCTTCTTCTTTATATGGGCGGGACATAAGACTTTCCATTGCCGACTTTATGGAAATGCCCGCAAACAGAACTTTGTTTACCACTTCGCAAATGGGCATTTCTATTCCCAGTTCGCAGGCGCGCTTTACAACGGCTTGAGCCGTATAAATGCCTTCGACGGTGCGGGTGTTTTCTTCAATCAGTTTTCGCGCCTCGCCGCGAATGCCGATTTCGTATCCGAAACTGAAATTTCTGGATTGTGAGCAGCCGGCGGTCAAAACCAGATCGCCGAGGCCGCACATGCCCATCATGGTGCCGTGGCGGCCGCCGAGAGCGCCGGACAGGCGTCCCATTTCGTTAAGTCCGCGTGTTATCAGTGCCGCCCGTGCGCCGTCGCCGAATTCTGCGCCTTCAATAACGCCGGAGGCGATGGCAATAACGTTTTTGACGCTGCCGCCGATTTGCGGCGAAATCATGTCGGATGTGGTATATGGCCGAAAGTAGGGGGTGGCAAGCATGTCGGTAAGCTGTGCGGCAAGGCCGTCTTTGGCACAGGCAATGGTTACGGACGTCAGTTTGCGCTGTGCAATGTCAACGGCAAAGCCCGGGCCGGATAAAATGGCAATGGTAGCCGCGGAAATTTCGTCTTCGGCGATTTCCGACAGCATTTTTCCGGTTTCCGCTTCAATTCCTTTGGCACACAGGACAATAACGGTGTTTGTTTTGATAAAAGGTTTTATCTGCCGCAGGACGGAACGCGTTGCCTGCGCGGATACGGACAGCAGAACGATATCCGCAAAATCGAAAACTTCGGCAATTTCGGAAGTCGATTTTATGGCGTCGGGCAGGGGGATGTTCGGCAGATGTTTGGTATTGAGATGTTTTTGGCTTATGGCGTTGATAACGTCGGGATTGCGGTCCCAGCAAAGAACGTCGCATCCCGCCCGTGCCGCGGTCAAAGCTAAGGCTGTGCCGAAAATCCCTGTTCCGATAATCCCGATTTTTTTCATAAATTCCTCCTGAAAATAAACGCTTCCTGCGCCAAAAAGTTGCAGTTTTCTTCCGTTGTCAAAAGTCTATGCGTGAAATCGGCTAAAGTCAATATAACGATATCGCCTTGCCAAAGGTTGTAGTAACAGGATGATTGTAAAATTAATGTGCAATGGAATATAAAATGCCGCAATAGAGTGACTCACAATACTTATGTCAATCTGTCGGTTCAAAACGACATAACGGAACTTTGCTCACGGAGAGAGCTTGATTGTTGTAATGTTTTCATGCAGTTCTTTATTTTATTGTACATAGACAACATATTCAACGAAACATATAAAATATATATAAAAGAATTTGGCAATATGTGACAGATTTTTTGAAATAAAAAATGTGCGGACGAATAACGTCAGGGATTATATAAAACTTACATAATTAGCAATAATATTTTAATTTATTATATTCCTTGATTTCCTCCCAGAGGGCTGTGAGATTATTATAATCATACAGAACATAATCAATAAAGTCATGCCATAATTTAGGATGATTGTTCAAAGAAAAATCTGATACCATTTCCTGCATATTGGCATTTTGACAACTTTCAAGAAAACTCTCTAATGCTTCTGGAGTTTCAATATTATGATATTTTACCAAATTAAAGAGATTGCTATACATATAATGACGAATTTGATTAAAACGTTCATTAATTTTATAATACTGAACAATATCGCATTTTTTTACTGCAGGCAAATTATAATCAAAATTAGCATCAAAAAGTTTCCAAAAAAACAAAGGATGATGAAAACTTTTGCCTAATTTTTGTAAATCCTCAATAAATTCTTTCTTGCAGCTAAAAAAACTGGATTTTTTTATCTTATTGCAATTCGAGCAACATGGAATATAGTTGCTGATACACAAAATAAGCTGCGGAAACTTTGATTGAGGAAATAAATGTTCAATTTCTGCTACTGGTAACTCTTTAGCGTCATGATCAAGCAATCTCCCACACAAACAACATCTATGTTCATGAGCGTCAAAGTAATTGAGATTAAAAAATTGTTTAGGAGTAATATCGGAAAAAATTCCGCTTAATTTCTTCTTAAATTTAGATGGGAAACTTTTCATTTTATGAGCAAAGGCCTTATTTAATACATCGTAAACAATCTTGTTTAATTGCTTTTGTTTATCTGCTTCTAAAGTATTTAAATAGGCATTAAATTCAAATTCCTTATCTGTTTCAAAAAAACGACAATCATTATATATGGCATTTCTTATTATTTTCCAGTCATAATGCTCTTTTTCAATTTCTTTACGTAAAACTAACATCTCTTTTCTTAAAAGATATTGTAAATAGTCGTTGAATATTTTTAAATTTTTATTTCGCATTTTTAGCTTTGTTTTTTAAGTTCTAAAAGTTTTGCTCGTAAACGCCAACGGTATTCACCGGGACCGACCTCTTCAAGAAGTTTTTTTATCTTTGCTATATCTTTTTCAGAATTTGAATTTAAGAGATTTTCAATCTCATCCTTAGCTCTTTCTCCAATGTTTCCTTCCATTTTGAACAAGATTTGACCTATATCTATGATATTGGCTCCATAAGAATTTAATAAGTAATCATTACTGACAATTTCATTATCATTTAATTCAAAACGATGTAATTCGTGCTTTTTTACATCAGATACCAGCATTGCTGAATGAGTTGCAACAAATACATCTGCATTTTTTTTAGCTAACACATCGCACAAAAGCTTTAAAAAATATCGTTTCCAATGCTCATTAAAATGTGTTTCTGGCTCATCTAATAATATAAGAAACTTTTCATTAGTTGTCTTTGAAATAAGGAAAAGCAAAGCATATCTTGACATAAAGCCGTTTTCACCGTCACTTAAAAACTGCTCTTCAAAAGTTTCATCTTTTCCATTTAATTCGTATAAAAAACCACATTTATCTATTTTGTTTTGCTTAAAAGCATTGCAAAATTGTTCAAAAAAGACATATGGATTATCTCTTACACCTTTAGCTAATATGCCATTAGCCCTCATTGTCCAAAAACTTCTTCTGACATCTTTATTTTCTTCTGAAGCCATTGGTAAACATACATCAGGTTCATTTTCAAAATTATTTTTTATAAAATCATCTGTCTCTGTTTCGCCATCATCAAGCGATTCTTTAGTAATAATATTAATAGTATCTATCCATAACGCTTTGATTTTAAGTGTGTTTATTGGCTCTTTTGTAAAACTGTTATTAAAAATCAAGTTAATAAGTTTATGCCAATTATCATCGTGAGTATTGAAACCACCAGCCAAATAAGCCCAAAGAGCCTTTCTGAAAGTTTCTGAATTTCCAGAAATTATATTTTGATTTTCTTCTTCAAAGGATCGCTCAGTATAACCGGTATAAAAACGCACAACCTTATCCCATAAACCAGTTTCATTTCTCTCTGTTTGATTTACCTTGTCTTTTTTGTTAAGTGTTAGGGTATATTTAAATCTTGTATTATCAACAGATTTATCAGGGGCAGAAGTTAAATTGTTACAACCAATTTCAGCTAAAGCATCTAAAAAAGAACTTTTCCCGGAACCATTTCGACCAATTAACAGATTCAGATTCAATCCTTCCTGGGGACACAATCTCATAACAAAGCCATTAAATGCCTTATAATTATCAATTTCTATTTTAGTTAATTGATTATCAGTCATATATCCATTTCCCCTCAAAATAATAACGAGGCACATAATGACTATAAATGAATTGATCATTTGTCGTTTGTGTCCTAACCAAGCCTAATTTTTCTAATATTTTCAAAGCTCTTAAAATGTCTGCTCTTTTTGAAGAATAAATCTCTGTGGAGTTTTGATCTTTACCTGAAATATAATACCGACATAAATCAAAATAAATTTTTTTTACAAACTCATCTGTATAAGCCAACAAAACAAAAGCCTCTCCTTTTTTATCTGGTTTGAGATATATATCATAAGCCTTTTTTATATCGTCGGCTTCCAGTGTAAAATTTTGTTGTTCAGGTTTACGCGTATCAATTATATATTTATTTTCTTCTTTTCTAACAATCCCGTACGCAAGTAGGGTGCAAAAACAAGACATATCAATAAATGTATTCAACAAAGAAATATCAAACTCCTGTTTTGCTTCTTCTTTTTTAAAACAACCTAAAGAAGAAAATAATTGAATACATAACTGAAAATCTGAATAATCTTGATTTTTTAACTCCTCTCGTAACTTTTGTGGTTCTTTTTCGTTTCCCCACCAAACTTTTGTATCTTCTTTAATTTCTTTTTTATTTTCTTCAACAAATATTTTGTGATGTAAAATTTCCTTAGAAATAATTGGCTTTTTCTTTTCATTCAATAGGTTTTCATTTTCAATTATTGCACCAATAACTTTTTCTGAAGGAATATATTCATACCCCTTACTACCAACAATAACCGGCATTTTTATTAAATACGGCTCTGTGATTTCTGTTGGATTAAGAACATCTGATTTAATATCTTCGCTCTTAATCTCTTTATCTTCAAAAATATAATCAATTATTTCTTGGTAATCATATTTCTTAGTCGTGATAAGTTTTACTTGATTATCTTTTTTTCGTTTCTTTTGACCATACAATACGACAGTATTAATACCCGAAGATGCAGGAGGTTTGATAACCGCAAGCAAACTATTTTTAATCAAATAGGCTCTTAGGTTGTTGTATTCATTTTCATTTTTAGTTAGAAAAGTTTCTGGAACCAAACAAATAAAATATGCATCATCAGCAGCGCGGAGTAAAAAGTTAATAATAAACAAATTTTCCGATAAAGATGGGGTATCTTTAAGATTTTCTCCCAAAATTTCAAAAAGAGAAACAGTTTTATCTCCGGTTTTCCCCGAACCTGCACGGCCTATTCCGGCCTTGGAACTTGCATTAAATTGTTTCCATTCATCTGGTTTAATTCTATTTTGTCCCATTGGGGGATCAAATAAAAATATCCCCTTTCCGTCAAAAGGTAATGCTTCTTTAATACTGTCAGCAGAATGCACTGAAATAACCGTATTTCCTTTTTGGTAAGCGATAAGTTCCGCAACGTCAAGGAAATTTTGATTAATATCTTGAATGCAATTCACATAATCAAGCTGCCAAATAATACCGCCCAAACCAGCTGCTAAATCTGTAACGTGTTTTTTTCTGCCAATAGCCCTTACAATTTCATGCATCATTTGTGCGTTTATTGCGTTTGTGCGCCGTTGTTCAGGAAGAAGCCGTTCTTCAACTCTTTTAATTAATCTATGAAAAGATAATTCTTGCTCTTTGGAAAGTTTTATCTTTTTATATTTTTGTGCATATTCATAAAGGGAATATTCATAGGAAACGCCTTCTGTCCGATATTTATAATCGGCAGCTTCAAGGAAGTCATTTGGAATAATAGACGCCTTTTGCTGATCACTATTTATCTTTTTTGTCATGACATTCCTTTCTTGGATAGTTCCAAGTTAAAACACCGGTAAAAGCTTCTTGTAACAAAGATTGGAATAAAGTTTCAAACTGCTCTAATTCCTCTTGTTGAGCAGCAATATACTTATTAATTTGTTCAACTTTATCAGCAAATTCTTCCTGCTTTGATAATGGAGGACATAAAACTTCGACCTTCCTCAAATCTTTCAAATAAATACCTAGTTGAGCTACTCCATGAGCTTTATTTTGTAATACATTTTGTATAAAATCTGTTTGGATATATGCATTTAAATATTCAGAATTTACGAACTTTTTATTTGGAGATAAAACAGCTACACTTCTTTGAAAAATAATATTTTCATATTGTTTCTTATATATTGCACTTCTCCCTATAGTTCCAACTATTGTTAGTAAGATATCTCCATACGACAACTTTGTTCTTTTGTTTTCTTTTATAAAATCATCCTCAGACACAAAACGACAGCCATTAGTGTTAATGCCATTATTTAAAATATTCTGAGAGCTTAATAGAATAAATATTCCTTCTTTAATCCCTTTAGGTGGATTATGAGACCCATCTGTAATTTTCGAGCATACATCTCCCAAATCTTTTTTATCCCAGCCTTTGGGGTTGGTAATGGGATCGCCAAACATTTCGTGGAAAATGGTGGGGATAAGGTCTTTGGTTAATTGAATATTTTCTTTACGCAATCTGATTATTTCTGCAACTGCGTCTAGTGTATCTACAATATACTTCTGTTCATCTTTATCTATAATTAGTTTATATGCTTGCTCTTTTACATATTTAAAATGCCTGCTATATCCATTATTGGGGATATTAGCAGACATTAATTGATAATAACCTAATTTTACCAAAGTATTTTCTTTAGTACGAATTAGTTGGGTTCCATCAGCACCTACAACAAAATCAAAATCAATATATTTCACACATCTAGTATGATCGCCAAAAACTATTAAAGGATTATCTTTTGCTAGGATAACTTTTTGAAATTGATTTGAATAACCCGAGACCAAATTTTGCCCTTGATCTACTACGGGAAGTAAACCATCTGCCTTAGGTAGATATTCTGATTGCTTTATTTTTTCTTTACCCGAATTACACACATCAAAAATACTATTAAAAGGAACTTCTTTCCAGCCTTGAGGTAATTGATTAACCATGTTTTGCCTCCAGCATTTTTTGCAGTTTTTCCAGTATTGCCAAAGATTTCTTTTCTGATTCGATAATCATTTGTACATATTCTTGCGGGGTATGTTCAAACACACGAGGCTTATATTCCACTTCTTTATATTTAGAGGGCAACAACGAATAATCTTGAGCAACCAATTCTTCTTTACTCACGTTAAAGGACTTTTTGCTTTCTCTTTTATCTTTGTAGAATTCTATAACCTCGGGAATATCATTATCGTCTATCGGCGTTTGCTTGTCATCAAGGCTAAAACCGCAATTTTTCATTTCATAAAACCAGACTTTATCGGTATTTCCGCCTTTGGCAAACAACAAAACCGCCGTTGCCACGCCGGCATAAGGTTTAAACACACCGGAAGGCATAGTAATAACCGCATCTAGCTGATTGTCTTCAACCAACAGCTTACGGGCTTGTTTATACGCCTCATTTTCTGTGGAAAGAATACCAGCCGGAACAATAATGCCGGCTCTGCCACCTGATTTTAAAAGTCTTAAAAAGAACGGAACAGCCAAAACTTCGGTCTTTTTAGTTCTGACCTTGCTCAACAAATCAGACGAAACGTCATCATAATCCAAAGAGCCTTTAAACGGCGGATTGGCTAATATCACGTCAAAATAAGATTTAGCTTGTTTCGGATTACGTTCATAAAAGTTTTGCGAAAAAGCATCTTGATAAAAAATATTTGGATTTTCTATACCATGAAGCATCATATTCATTGAAGCAACACGTAACATGCTGGCATCAAAGTCAAAACCATAAAACATTTCCTTTTGCATAAATTTACGATCGGCATCAGAAAGCAAATCACCGGCATAATAATCATCGGTTATTTGCCCTGAAGCGGAACTGTTTTTCTGCAAAATATGATTTAATGCCGCTACCAAAAAACCGGCGGTACCGCACATTGGGTCAGCGATACGCTCATTTTTTTTAGGATCAACCAATTCAACAATCATCTTGATGATGTGTCTTGGTGTCCTGAATTGTCCGTTAATGCCGGCTGTTGAAAGCTTGCTTAACAGATATTCATACAAATTGCCTTTAATATCATCTTGTTCCAAAGGAAGATCGTCAATATCATTGATAGCGGCACTCAATAAAGACGGTTTGTTAATCAATAAATAAGCATCTTTCAAATATGCTCCGGCTTTGGTATTAGAAAAATCACATTGTTTCAAAAAAGGAAAGACTTTATCTCTCATAGTATTTAATAAGTCATCTCCGCTTTTTTGTCTTAAATTACGCCAACGAACGTCTTCCCCTTTAATTTTGGGAGAATTTTTATCAAAAGGATTGATTTTGAAATTAGGAAAATTTGTTTTGTAAGGTTTATGCGTAAGTTTAGCTGTACGAGCCTTTTTATCTTCTTGCTCATCAAGCATTTTCAAAAAAATCAAATAAGTAATTTGCTCAATTACCGACAACGGATTCGTAATACCGCCTGTCCAAAATTTTTCCCACAATGCATCTACTTTTTGCTTAAACTCTTGATAAGTCATTATTCGGCTCTTGTCTCTTCAATCTTAAAATTATCCAAAATCTCAAACAGTTCATCTGCTTGGACACTGCTAAATACGCCGTCGATGCTGTCTTTATCCAGCGATGTAAACGGGGCTTGATATAATCTTGCAAAATTTATGCCATTATTGGCGATAATCTGGTTTTGCAACATTGATAAAAATTGGTTTTGTCTTGCGGTTAAATGATATTTTTGCACAAAATCAGCAAATTTGGCTTTGATATAAGTCTCATCCATGCCTGAAATGGTCATTAAAACTTGTTCCAATTTTTCCGTAGATGGGAAAAACTCTTGCAAAGTTTGTTTATCTAAAGACGGATTTTGTACCATAATCAAAGATAAGATTTGCTCAAAATCTTTACCGGTTAGACCTTGACCCGATTTTATTTTTTGAATAACCGGCTCAGTATCTATGATATTCTGCAAAATATCGGTAATTTGACGTTTATATGCGTCTAATCCCTTAGGATAGAGCTTTTTCACCCGCTCAAATACAATTTGACCTTCATCTTCCGAAATATTCAAAATTCTCGGTGGCAAAATCTGATTTCCGTCATCTTCTGCTAAATACATCAAATCACGCAAATCCTGACGTATTTCTTCCAAACCCGCAAAGGTTACATTTTGCCAAAACTCAGACGACAATACCTTATTTATAGTTTCTTGTTTTGCCGCAACCTTATGTAAATTTGTCGGCAGCAAAGCAACCTTTTCTATCATCTTTTGCTGCAAATCTTCACAAGGCTTCTTTTGTAACATACTCTTCTCTATGCCCGTAACCAAATTATCAAAGCGAAAACTTGGAGCATGACCCTGAATATCAATCCACTGCATCAATTTGGCTAAATCTGCCTTTAAGCGAACTTCCGTATCTGCTTTTGTAAAATCCAGATTTTCTTTTTTAGCAAAAAAACGCTTTTCTTTCCATTTTTCTTTTACAGATATGCTATTTTCAGGCAACTGGTTAATCATATCTGAAAGTTGGTCAACCATCTGTTGCTGAATATCAGAATTTTGTTGAGATTGTGCCAATTTGCATACTTCCATGCGATTTTCAAAAATCTTCTGCATTAAAGACTTTTGTTCAGGAGCTTTAATCTGCTTCTTTTTATTATCGTCTTGCTCAAAATAAGCAAAATTCTGCCAATGATCAAAAATCTTAAAATATAGTTTGTCTTTTCCCCGGCCAAACAAATCTTTGCATAATCTGGTTCCGCGACCAATCATCTGCCAAAACTTAACTTTAGATTTTACCGGCTTCGCAAATACCAAATTTACAACTTCCGGCACATCAATGCCGGTGTCCATCATATCAACAGAAATGGCTATTTTAAGAGGACTATCCTTATCTGAAAAATCATCAATTAAACTTTCTGCTCGACCATCATATATATCAATAACGGCTGCTATCTTGCCGCCATATTGCGGATACATCTCATCAATGATGCTAAGTATAAAAGCCGCGTGATCATGATTGCGGGCAAAAATAATGGTCTTGCCGATAGTCTGACCATCAGCATCTTTAATGCCGTTTTCCATAAGATTTTGAATAATCAGCTTGGTTGTTGGTCTATTCATTACCTGTGTGTCAATAGACCTGGCTTCAACCGACAATTCTTTATCAATATCACCGCTTTCTTCCAAGTCTTTTATTTGTTCTGGATTTAGTTGGTTATAGTGAATCCCTTTACGCAAAAACTGTGTGTCATATCGATAAGCGACATAATCCACCAAATATCCCTGTTCGATTGCCTCTTCCAAAGAATAATAAAAGGTTGGTTTTCCTTCCTCACAATTAAAAAGCTGAAACGTATTGCGATTTACAAAATCAACCGGCGTTGCTGTCAGTCCTACTTGCAAGCAATCAAAATATTTAAAAATATCAGCATATACGTTATAAATACTACGGTGTGATTCATCTGCAATAATTAAGTCAAAATAACCAACGTTATACTTTGCATATTGATTCATCATTGTAGGATATGTCGAAAAGACAATATCTGCATACTGGTCTTTACTACCTTTTAAAACTGAAGACAGAACAGAATTTAGAAGAGTGTTAAAATTACGACTGGCTTGCTTAACCAAAGCGTTTCTGTCACATAAGAATAAAATTCTCTTTGCCCATCCCGTATCTTGCAATAACTTGCTTAACGCAATAGAAACTCGTGTTTTGCCGGTTCCTGTTGCCTGAACAATTAATGCTTTTCTTTGCTTTTTGCTAAAAGTTTCGCAAACAGCTTTAATAGCTCTAATCTGATAATCTCGACCTGTAATATTTGGATCTGGTTGGGCTGTGGCAATATCGCCTTTGTCTCTTTGATAAATTAATCTTTCCAAACTATCGCGAGAATAAATTCCCCAAACGGTTCTTGGTGGATATTTATTGGCATCATCCCAAATTTTAGTTTCAAAACCGTTTGTATAAAAAATTACCGGACGCTTTCCGTATTGTTTTTCTAAAGCATCTGCATATAAAGAAGCTTGTTTTTTACCCTTATCTGCATTTTTTGAAGTTTTTTTTGCTTCTATCACTGCTAATGGAGATCCATCTTTTCCCCATAAAACGTAGTCGCATCTTCCTTTGCCTGTTGGGGTCGGTTGATTATCTACTTCGACTTCTTGACCGACCTCATCAGTGTTACTTCCATCCGTTGATATATTCCAATGAGCAGCACGGATCATTGCATCAATCAAATGCTTACGTGTCTGTTCTTCTGAATATTTTAGTTCATCAACGGCAATTTTGTTACTTTCTTTAGCTGTTTTAACTGCCGCTAATTCTAATTTTAATTTTTCAAATTCATCTAATGTTTTTTGAAGTTTAATGTTAGCTGCATCTATTTTTTCTTCGTTGATAATTTGTTTTTTTTGTTTTGGCGCTGTAAAATCAGGGTAATCTTGTGCTTTTACACCTAAAGCAATAGCCGCAAACCATTTTGAAACTTCGTAAATTTCTTGCAAAAGTTGTAATGCCTGAGCAGATTTGGCATCGCCACCATGCACGATTCCGTTTGCTATTTTTCTGATAAAATTCAACTTATGTAAGATAACAGAAGGTACTTGCTTTCTAAATTCTTCATTTTGCAACAAATCTACAAAAGAAGATGCTTGCGGTACTTCAATACGATATGCTTTGTATAGAATAGTTGTGATTCGTTCTGCAAATAAGCGTGCTTTAGCTATTGATGATTGAGGGTCAGAATATACATATTCTTCCGCAAAAGCTGCAATTTGATACAACTGCGGCGTTTTTTCTTGTAATAATGTAAAATTCAAACTACTCATAGCACTTTTTATGATATACTATTAACGATATTGAAAACAGTTTATATTAGGTTGAAATTTTTGCAACAAAATTATAAAAAATCATTTGTTTTTCAATATGAACAATAATTTCTTTCCTTATCAAACACGTCTTTGTTGATTTTTGTGTCAACGCCGTCAGAACCAAGGTTTTGTTTGCAAAATTTAGCTTCCTTTCATATCCGCTTTTGTTGTCGCGTTCTGTCGCAATAATCAGGTTTGTTAAAACAAAATACTCATCCTTCTGCTGCTTGCTTAGCAATTCTGCCGGTAAAACGGCCAAATCTTTATGTAACGGAATAATCCGGCCAGATTGTTTGCCCTATAAAAAATTATATGATAAGTTTATCCGCCGCAGACTTTACAGGCCCTTGCGCCTTGAGCTTGGGCTTTCTGTTTGGTGGTTTTAATACAGTTTTGGGTACAGCGTTTTGCCCATTTACAGGTTGGGTGATGGTAAATATAAGTCTTGGTATTCATAACCACCGTTTGACTGTCTGCCGCCAAAGCTGGGGATACCAAAAACAAAACTATTAATAAAGAAAGCAGTTTTTTCACGGTAGCCCTCAATCAATTAGTTTTAACATCAATTCTAATCCCTTATAAATACATCATACCGGCTTATTTATTTAAATTCCAGAGGGTTTTTGATGATTTAGCTTGATTCTAATGAATATGCCTTATAAAGTAAGTTTGAGCAGTTCGCTGCTTAGGGCGTCGAAAACCCTTTTATATAGCTAGTCGTGTGCACACGACTTTAAATTGTGCCGACTTCTGATTCTACTTGGACGGATGTCGGTGAATAAGGCTCAGCCAAATAAGCCGAGCCGTTTAGCTATATACGGTTTTCGAACATCCGCCCGCCTTTCTTTATGAACGGTGGGTTTTGTTTAACTAGTTAACAAAGGATGTTTAATCGTATGAAAAATAAACTCTTAATTACGACGGCATTGGTGGCGCTGACTTGCGGCCATAATGCTTTTGCAGAAAATCTTCCGGCGGATGCAACCAATCTAACATCGGGAAGCTATGTTGTAGAGCGCTCGGATACTCAGGTTTCACACCTGGGAGACATAAATTTATCAGGAACGGCCTCATTAGATGTAAAAACTCAGGCTATTGTAGAACCGGAAGCTGAGAAAGCTGATGTTTCCAATATTTTGAAAGTTAAAAGCAATGTTTCTTTAGCAGATGATGCCTCTTTATCGGTAATCAATTCAGATGCGACAAATGAGACAGAAAAGCCTTTTATGTCTGTTGCCGGCAAATATACCCAAACGGGCGGAGAACTGACGCTGAAACAGGAAAATGAAGCTGAATGGCGATCAACGCTGAACGCTAAAGAAGCAGACATCAGCAGCGGCTCAATAAAGTTGGATACCGGCGAAATCTTTATATATGGCAATGCTGATGACGGCAGCAAATTTAATATTTCCGGCGGTACGTTTGAAATGAATAATTCCAACATCAGCACTTATCCGGCCGCGTCAGCAGAAGGTAATTCCCAGAAAGGTGCTGCAATGACCGTTTCCGGCGGTACGTTTAAGATGAATGAAAGTTCTTTGGGACGTGAAAATTCCGGCGATTTGGATATTAGCGGCGGAGAGTTTATGTTGGAAAACGGTTCCGCAATATTCCATGACGGTGAAACCGGTGATATAAATATCAGCGGCGGCACAATCTCTCTTAAAGATTCGTCAATAATAAGAGGCGGTGATTATCAAAGCGAGGGCGGCAAACCGGCAAGCGGCAATATCAATATTACCGGCGGAAAGATAAATGTCAGCGGCTCTTCTGCGGAAATATCTTCCGTAGGCAATATAAAAATTGCCAACGGGACAGAGCTTAATATTGCTTCAGGTTCTACATTGTTTGCCAAAGCGTTTACAGAAGATATGAGCCAGGCTCAGAAAGCTACGCTTAATGTTTATGATAACGATACCAGAATTAATCTGGCCGGAACGTTAAGTGCCAATATTAACGGTGATGATCGCGGCAAAATTCATTTTCAGAACTCAAACGCCAAAATTGACGGTAATGTTGAAGATATCAGCTTGATTTTTGAAAACAGCCACTCTTTAAATAATGCAATTAGCGGCAATATCGGTGCCTTGGACATTTTAGCCATTAACAAAGGTACGTTGTTGTTCGACAAAGAGCCGACTGATACAATTACGACAGTTCAGGTCGGCAATGGCGCAACGCTGGATATCGGCGACAAAATACTGCATTCAACCGGCGATAAAGCCGATGGCGAAGGTGTCATTTTTGCCGATAATTCAACTTTGGCCTTTACCGTAACCGATAAAGATACCTACGGCAAAATCAAAGCCAATTATATCAAAATCAGCGAAAACGGTACAAATTTAAATATGACCTTAAACGGTGCCGCTTTGGCCAAAGGCGAAACAACAACCTTAAAACTGTTTAACGGTGCTGATTCCGCCGAAGCAGAGGTTGAAGGCAAGTTTGCCAACCTGAGCCAAAATTCCCGTTACGAGTTTGTTGACAATGGCGACGGGACATTTAAGGTTACTTCTGTTGCTTCCGCGGCTGATACTGTTGCCGATGCCGGCGGTTCTGCCAATAATGCCGGAACAGCCGAAGCATGGGACAGTGTTAGTGCATCAAACAGCAGTCCTGTTGCTGCCGCAGTTACAGAAAAACTGGCACAGCTTTCCAACAGCACAAATGCTGCCGAGCAGAAAGTCTATGTTGACGCTTTGACGGCGGTTGCTCCTGAAGTTGCACCGATGGTTCAAAAAACACAGACAGAAACAGCTAATCAGGTCTTTGGTGCAGTCAGCACACGTTTGACCGGTGGTTCAATTTCAACCGGTGGCGAAGGTATGGCTTCCGGCGACAATATCTTCAAACGCGGTGCAATGTGGGTTCAGGGTCTGTTCAACAAATCCAAACTGGACGATACTTCCAAAGCAAAAGGTTTCGATGCCGATTCTAACGGTATTGCCTTCGGTGCCGAGAAGTTTGTAACCGATGATACGAAGG
>ENA-UBCA01000767-UBCA01000767.1-human-gut-metagenome-genome-assembly--contig:-NODE-767-length-19234-cov-20.785130_pt1 | contig 19234 bp, 15 predicted proteins | sample MGYA00244228_ERZ654716 | MGnify/ENA primary metagenome ERZ654716 (study PRJEB26926, sample SAMN06164557) | human gut metagenome | biome: ENVO:00009003; feature: ENVO:2100002; material: ENVO:00002003... | reverse complement strand
GATTTAATAAATGTTAACAAAAAACTTACGATACTCTATTGGGGTACGATTGTCGAGAAAAAGGGGGTACTTGATTTGCCTTTTATTTTCAACCGTATCTGCGGGCAAAACGATAATATCAGACTCATTCTCATCGGGCAGGATGCAATAGTTAACGGTTCATCGACATGGGAAAAATGCAACTCCCTCTTTTCTAAGCAATCAGCCTGTTGCGTATCGTATTTAGGCCGTATGCCTTACGAAAAGACTATGGCATATGCAAGCCGGGCCGATATCTGCATATTCCCAAGCCATGCCGAAACGTTCGGTTTGGTGTTGTTGGAAGCCATGTTCTTGCGAAAGGCAATTGTTTGTTCCGACATCAACTGTTTCCAAGAAATTATAGGAGATAGCGATTGTGTTTGCAAATGTATGGTGGGCAATATAGATGAATTTGCAGAGGCTCTGCAACGGCTTATCTCGGATTCCAGTTATAGGTGTGAACTGGCCGACCGGGCTTATCTAAATGCAACTACCAGATTTAACACCGATGACATAGTAGCACAAAACATTGAATTTTACAATCAGGTTATAAGAGACAGCCAAAAAGCGGTCCCATAAAGTAGGTTCTTAGAAATTCCATTTTATCGGGTTGAATTTAAGCTGTCATCTCAACTTGACAGTTATAATTTAACCAAGTAAACGATAAAATGGATTCACAGAAATTAGTAAGCATCATTATCACTACTTACCGTCGTCCTGAACTTTTAAGTCGAGCCGTCGAGAGCGTGCTTAATCAGACATATAAGGATATAGAAGTGATAGTGATTGATGATAATGACCCTGATTCTACCTATCGGGTAGAAACTATGCAAGCGGTGGCTCATTTCAACGGAAACAATAAGGTGAGATATATCAAACATCCTTACAACCGTCGGCAGTCGGCTGCTCTCAACACAGGCATTGAATGTGCTAATGGGTATTATATTGGTTTCCTTGATGACGATGATGAGTTTTTACCAGAAAAAATAGAGGCGCAAGTATCAATGCTTGAAAGCTACAGTAACCGCAATGATATAGGCGGGGCAATTTGCAATGTCTATAGGGCTGCCGGACACAAACACCCCGATGCAACTCACTACACCACCCAGCAATGCAGTAGAAATTTGATTTACCCTATGTTAATGAGTGAAATTTCATATTTTGGTTCTACGGCATTAGTAAAGCGTGAAGTTTTTGATAAGCTCAAAGGGTTTAATGAAAACCTTATTCGCCATGTAGATTGGGAATTTTTCACTCGCTTCTTCAATTATTACACATTGGTATTAGTAGAAGAACCCTTGGTGAAGATATATATTGAGGGAACAAGGAATAACCCTCAAGCGAAAAGATACCTGAAAGCTAAAGAGATATTCTTCGACGAGGTGAATCCTTATCTCGAAATTGTCGAACCTCATGAACGTGAAATAATATACCGTGTCCATTGGTTTGATGTTGCTATTAGCTTCTTCTCCAATGGTTGTTTCAAAAATGGTTGCGAGGTTCTCAAAAGAGCTATGACTCATGGTTGCCTGTGTAAAGACGAATGGGTGTTACTAATTAAGGTTATTCTAAAAAACATATTCAAGAACACACTATGCAAGAAGGAATAAGCGTTATTTTGCCCACGCTTAATCGGGCTAATTACTTGGCAACTACTGTTGATTGCTTGATGAAACAAGATTTCGGGTTGCCGTATGAAATTATTATTGTAGACCAATCGGAATCTATCAATGATGTTATGGTCGGTCGTGCAAAAGATAGTAGCCCATTTATCAGGTACTATCACGTGACCGAGTTCAGAGGGTTACCTGAAGCTCGCAATTTTGGTGTGCAACACGCACAATACGCCTACATTCTGTTCCTTGATGATGATATAGAGTGTGGCAACAACCTGCTCAAGGAACATTACAAGTTCTTGGCGCAACCCGATATCGCAATTGTGGCAGGAGGTTGCACTGAAAAATTCAAGAAGAATCCTAAATCCCGGAATACAGGAAAATTTCATTTTTATAAGGCAACTCCAGAGAGAGGCTTCCATGTGAAGGATAAGAAGTATGTAGACCATGGAGGAGGTGGAAATTATAGTATCAGAAAAGATGTTTTCTTAAAGGTGGGTGGTGTAGATGAGTTCCTTAATTATGGATCCGCCTTATACGAAGAGACTGAAATATGTTTAAGGGTAAAGGCTTTTGGATATAAGGTCTTCTATAATTATGACGCTCATGTGTGGCATTTGGCAGCTGACTCAGGTGGTTGCAGGGTTCCGGATATTAATCACTATATCACTTCATTAGTGCATAACCGGGCTTTACTGATTAGTCGGCATCTCAAATGGTATCACAAGCCGACGGCATACCTCTATTTGTTGCGTCTTGTCGCATCATACGCATTTACTTACCGCAATCCCGGGCTGTTTAGACTTTTTGCAAAAGCCTATAAGGAAGGTTATAAGAAAGGGAAACTCACTCCTAAATATACTCAATATGCAGACATCTGACAAACAAATCTTCATTGTAACCTATGACTATCCGCCAAGTAATGGCGGCATTGCAAGGCTTTGTTTTGAACTGAAAAAATATTTAGAGAAAAAAGGACTGAATATTACCGTCATTTGTCCTGAAAGCACCTCTACCGATGCAGAGGGGGATCATAATGTGGTAAGATTGCATGGAAGAAGAGGAGTATTGGAGTTGCGTACATTGACGTATTTACGCAAAAAATCCGTTCCCGGTGATGTTATAATTGTCGGTAATTATCATCCGGAAGGGATGTTGTCTTTATTGTCTGGCAGAGAAACCTATATATTGGCACATGGAGCCGAGTATCTTGCCGGAAAGAGTTTCTTCCGTCGCTGCATTTGGCCTGTTTATCGACGTTTTATCCTAAGAAATGCCTCTTGCGTGATTGCTAACAGTCATTATACAGAGAAATTGGTAAAACAATGTTCTCCGGATGCTAAGACAATAGCTATCCCATTAGCGGTCGATGCAACACATTTTCGTCCCACCTGCGAAAAATATAAAGATGGCCTGCTACATCTTTGTTCGATTTCTCGATTGGAGAAATTTAAAGGACACGATTTTATCATCGAGACGATAGCTTCTTTACCGGCAAAGTATAAACAACAAGTGCGATTGCATATCGGAGGTAAAGGAAAATATAAGAGTGCGCTTGAGCGAATGGTCACCGATTTGGGATTGTCAGATATTGTATCATTTGAAGGTTTCATTGATGATGATAAACTTTGCGATTTCTATTCGTCCTCGCATATATTCATTCTCTGTACACGTGAAGAAGCTGATAATAGAAATGTCGAAGGATACGGGCTTGTCTTTGCAGAAGCGCAAGCTTGTGGAACCGCCGTTATAGGTACTCGTACAGGTGGCATTCCCGATGCTGTCGAGGAGAATAATGGCGGTTGGTTGGTACATCAAGACGCTCACGAAGAATTGGAGAATTTACTCATTAAGTTTATCGACGATAAGTCTCTTGCCATAAATGAAGGTCGTAATGCACGGCGGCGTATAGAAGCTAACGTTACGTGGGAACATTATGTAGACCAAATTTGTGATGTCATTTTATGAGTATCAGTCTTTATATAGCCCTGTACTACAACATACTGCTGCTATTCGTTGTTTACATCGCTATCCAACCGGTCAGGACACAAACAGTAAGGCAACCTTATATCAACAACCAGATATTCAGCCTTGCATTACTATTGATAGTGTTTGTTCATGTTACTTTCCGGCCGACCGATTATCACTATTTTGGAGACACTTCGGCTTACGCCATGGCTTTTCAAAAGAAAGCCTTATATGGTGCGGCAGCTATAAGAGATAGAGATATTGGTTTTGAGTATCTTACTTATTGGCTTTCACAATTCGTCAGTTTAAAGGGATATTGGTTTGTCCTTTGTTCATTATATATATTGCCTGTTTTTTTTGCTTTAAAGAAACAATTCGAACAACAATATGCTGTAGCACTTGTGTTGTTCGTTTGTTCTTTGAGTTTTTGGGGATACGGAGTAAATGGATTGCGTAACGGCATTGCCACGTCATTAGTTATCTTCTCATTTCTTGTTCCAAACAACGACGTTAAGCGAATCCCTGTTTGGATTATTGCGTGTCTCTTCCATCAATCGGCCATGTTACCGATTGGCTGTTTTTTGCTGACCCGACTTTCAAATAATCCCAAATACTATTTATACTTATGGGGAACGTTTTTCTTGCTTATGCTGGTCGCACGTGATTCATTCTCTACTGTGCTGACAAACATACCTTGGTTTGAACAGGATAAAAGGATGTCTATATATTTGAACATGTCGTATGAAGGCCTGGAGAATATGTTCTCTAATGTCGGATTTCGCTGGGATTTCATCATTTATAGCCTGATGCCCATTGTAGCGGGAGTGAAATATATTTATACTTATTGCTATGACGACAAATTGTTTATACGGTTATTTAATACTTATATAGCGAGTAACGCATTCTGGTTATTGACCATTTATGTACCATATAATAACAGATTTGCTTATCTGTCTTGGTTTCTTTATCCTATAGTATTGATATATCCTTTGCTAAAAGAGGATTTGATAAGTAATCAAGGGGGGAAGATCCAGTTCATGATTGTTTTATACTATTTATTCACGTATTTAATGTGGTTGAAATGAATGATTCTAATCCTATTAAGGTTTCTGTAACGGTTCCTGTCTATAATACAGAAAAGTTCCTGCCGCAATGCCTTGATAGTCTATTGGGACAAACACTTAAAGAATTGGAGATAATTCTTGTTGACGATGGCAGTACAGACCAAAGTGGAGCCATTTGTGATGACTATGCAAAACGAGATAGTCGGATTAAAGTTTTTCACAAATCGAATGGCGGATCTGCATCAGCCCGGCAATTGGGTTTGGAAAATAGCCATGGTATTTATTATATTATCTGTGATTCAGATGATTGGATTGAGCCGACAATGTATGAGGAGATGTTTAAGGCTGCTATTGGAAATGATGCGGACATGGTTATATGCGATTATTTCCTTAATTACCCTGATGGACGACAGAAAAAGTTTGTTCATTCGTTTGATAATTTTTCACAGACTACCCTTATAAAAAATGCTCTTACTCGCAAATTGCCAGGAAGTACTTGTAACAAATTAGTTCGCTTGTCTGTCTATAAAGATAATGGACTAACCTGGCAGTCCGGTATCAATCAAGGTGAGGATATGTATATGCTACTTCAGCAATTACAGTTACCTTTAAAATTGTTTTATATACCCCAAACATTTTACCACTATAGACGCATCTTAAACGGGAATAGTTATACAAATAATCCTACCATAGAAACATTTAAGCAATCTGAATACATAAATAAATGGAAATTATCTAATTTTTCTCATTCTATTTATGGGCGCGAATTATTTATATCCACATTGAATGTAGCTTTTATGGGGATAAGAACAAAAGGAATGCACAAAGCATGCTATTATGATTTTGTGAATCATAATTTGTCATTTGGATCTTTTATTAAGTGGAAAATATACTCATTGAAATCAATTATTGTGTTCATATCAATGATAAGTTACCCCGTTGCTCGGCTTATCAATAAAATGTCCTTTCGTTTTTTTTATAAGTAACAATATTAGAATTTACTACTTGCACTCAACGATACTGTGATACTCTAATCGACTAAGAAGTCTATTTATGATATGAAACTCATTAAAATAACAAATTCAGCTTATTTTCAAGTCCGACAACTTCAAGGTCAGTTGAATTATTTTTCCGCATATTTCGATGTCATTGCCGTTGCCCCCAAAGGAGAAGGCTGGGAGGAATTGCAGAAGCAACGGGCACGTTGTATTCCGGTAAAAATGTCAAGAGCGGTAAATCCGATTCTCGATTTAATAACTCTTTTCCAATTGGTGAGACTTTTTATTAAAGAGAAACCGACGATTGTTCATTCGCACACGCCTAAAGCAGGTCTTTTGGGTATGTTAGCAGCATGGATAGCACATGTGCCTATCCGTATGCACACGGTAACAGGTTTCCCATTGACAACGGCTACGGGAATAAAAAAACAAATACTTCGTTTTACAGAACGATTAACTTACGCTTGTGCCACAAATGTATATCCCAATTCTCAAAAGATGTGTGATATGATTTGTTCAATGGGTATCGGCAACCCAAAGAAAATGCTTGTTATCGGTAATGGTAGTTCAAACGGAATTGATACGGCATTTTATTCGCGAGATGCAACACAAGATATTAAAACTTCAACTTTCGATTTCACGTTCGGTTTTGTGGGGCGCATATTTTATGAGAAAGGAATCAATGAGTTAATAGCTTCCTTTGTTCGACTACGGAAAGATTATCCTAACATAGGACTACGTTTAATCGGATTTATGGAAGAAAACCTTTATCCAGTTGATGATTGGGTAAAACAAGAGATTAGCACAAATTCTCACATTGAGTTTGTCGGCTTTCAACAAGATGTGCGTCCATATCTGCTTGGGTGTGAGGCCTTTGTTTTTCCATCTTATCGTGAAGGTTTTCCTAATGTTGTCATGCAAGCTGGTGCATTGGAATTACCGCAGATCGTTACAAATATCAATGGTTGCAATGAAATAATTATTCAAAACGAGAATGGAATAATCATTCCACCACAAGACGAACACGCATTGTATGGAGCCATGAAGTATTTTCTGGATAATTCTAATGAAGTAAAAAGAATGGCCAAAAATGCAAGGGCAATGATAACATCACGCTATGAACGCAATAAATTTTTGAAATTGATGCTTGAAGAATACTATCAGCAGATTGAAAATCGAATTAAATAACGTCTCCATGCAGATCATACTGTTATCCGGCGGTTCCGGCAAACGCTTGTGGCCGCTCTCCAATAATACACGTTCCAAACAATTCATCAAGTTGCTGACCGCTCCTGACAATTCGAAAGAGTCGATGGTCCAGCGTGTGGTGCGGCAATTACGGGAAGCCGGTATCCGTGACTCGATTACCGTAGCAACGAGCCAGTTGCAGCGGGACGTCATCATCAACCAGCTTGGTGACGGGATTCCCGTAGTTACAGAACCGGAGCGCCGAGACACTTTCCCTGCTATCGCTCTTGCAAGCTCGTATTTGGCCTACGAACGGAAATGCCCCGCAGATGAAGTTGTAATCGTCATGCCCTGCGACCCTTATACGGAAGCCGGTTATTTCGAAACGATCCGCAGGATGGCGGATGCCGTGAAAAACGATGCTGCCGAATTGGTGCTTATGGGAATCGAACCGACTTATCCGTCGGCAAAATACGGGTATGTCATACCAGTGCCCGTCAATGACGGGGCCGGAATATACCGGGTTTCCCGTTTCACCGAGAAGCCGGATGTGCCGACAGCCGGGAGATTGATTGCCAAGGGTGCATTCTGGAACGGAGGTGTATTCGCTTTCCGATTGGGGTATATGACAGATATCGTGGTCCGATACATCGAAGCCGATACATTTGCGGAAATCCGCTCCCGTTACGGAGAGTTCCCGAAAATCAGTTTCGACTATGAGGTCGCCGAAAAGGCACAGTCGGTAGCCGTCGTTCCTTTTGCCGGAGAGTGGAAAGACCTCGGCACATGGAACACGCTCACGGACGAACTATCGGAACATACTATCGGTAATGTCGTTCTGGATGATGAATCAGACAATACGCACGTCATTAACGAACTCGAACTGCCAGTCATGTGCATTGGTGCACGGAATTTGATTGTCGCAGCATCGAACGACGGAATCCTGATCTCGGACAAGAGCAAGAGCGAAAACATCAAGACCTACGCTGACCGCCTACAACGTCGGCCGATGTTCGAGGAGCGTCGCTGGGGCGAATATAAAGTGGTCGATACAGCGGAGTTTCCCGACGGTTACAAATCCCTTACCAAGCAATTGAAAATCAAATCCGGTAAGTGTATCAGCTATCAGGTACACCGCCATTGCGATGAAGTATGGACTTTTGTAGACGGCAAAGGAGAACTGGTGCTTGACGGTGTGCGATCGGTTGTTGGCAGAGGGGACACTGTGACGATTAGGAAAGGTGTCAAACATGCGGTCAGGGCTATCTCCGACTTGACGTTCATCGAGGTGCAGTCCGGTGATCTGCTTGTAGAAGAGGATATCGAGCGGTTTGACTGGGAGTGGTCATAGATTTTTCTTTGGTTCATAGTCAAAAGCTATTGGGGTACATATAATGTACTTACTCTAAGCAAGACTGATAGTAATCTAAAATGTAATAAAAAATGAATATGTAATATTTTTAATAATAGAATGATTTTACAATTTATTACAAACGGCCTTGTTACAGGACTCTTATATTCGTTGTTTGCGATAGGTTTCTCTTTGGTTTACAACACGACAAGGATATTCCATATTGCGGCAGCGGCATTGTACGTCATTGCTGCGTATGGATTTTATACCTTTGCCAACGTAATGTCCTTCCCTATCAGTCTTGCTTTTATTTTAACCGTTTGCCTTACCATGTGTTCCAGTCTTTTGTTGGAACTGACGGTGTATTATCCATTCAAAATCAAGAAAGCGTCGTTAAATGTTGTCATGATTGCATCGATAGGAGTAATGACCATTCTGGTAAATACGATTTCCCTGTGTTTCGGTAACGAGACAAGGGTGATAGACAACGCCATTCAAGATGCTTTTACTTTTGGGGAGATAACAGTAACGGTTCCTCAAATATATCAGGCAGTCGTGGGATTCATTGCGCTTGCCGTATTTGTTTTTTTCATCCGAGGGACAAGGCTCGGGATTGAAATCAAAGCCCTGAGCTCCGATGAGGTTTTATTCGGGATTTTGGGATACCGTACAAAACGCATGAGACAATTCGTGTTTTTGTTAAGCGGACTGTTCATCGCTTTAGCCAGTTGCCTTACCGTTTATGACACCGGACTTGATCCGCATATGGGCATGAATGTTTTGGTAAGCGCGATGGTTGCCATGATAATCGGTGGCATAGGCAATTTTAGCGCTTGTATTCCCGGTGGACTATTATTAGGTATATTACAATCCCTGGCAGTTTATTTTTTCGCTTCAAACTGGCAGAATGCGATAACATTCATCGTACTGCTTTTATTCCTCTTCTTACGTCCTCAAGGGATTGCAGGTTATAAACAACGTACAATATAATGGAATACATTTTACATATCATCATCATGCTCAATATCTATGTCTTACTGGTTTTGAGCGCAAACCTGCCGATAGGGATGGCCAACCTTCTGACCATGTGCCAGGCTGCTTTTTATGGTATAGGTGCATATATCAGTGCTTTTTTTTTGATGCAGTTCGACTTGCCTTTTATCGGGGTCATGCTTATTGTCATGATCCTTACGGGGCTGTTCAGCTACACGGTATCTTTCGCATCTGTCAGATTAAAGGGCGATTATTTCATTCTCGCCACGTTAGGGTTTCAGATGATCGTGTACACAGTATTGTATAACTGGGCCGATGTCACCCGTGGTCCTTATGGCATTCCTGGCATTCCCGGAATAAAACTGCTGGGATTCTGGGATATATCCGGCAATATATGGGCTTATTTTACAGTGACTACAATCATTTCTTTTGTTGTCATTTGTTTATTCCGCAAGCTGAAATATTCCCCCTACGGTCGAATATTAAAAGCGATACGGGATGACGAGTTGTCCGTCAAGGCATTGGGACGGGATACCGCCCGGATCAAATCATGGGCTTTTTTCCTTTCAGCATCACTGACAGGACTTGCCGGGTTGATGTACGCCTCCTATGTAAGTTATATCGATCCCACAAGTTTTACTTTGGACGAGAGTATCTTTATTGTCAGTGCCTTGTTTATAGGTGGAACGGGTAACGTGAAAGGGCCGGTCACAGGGGCTTTATTTGTAATCCTATTACCGGAAATCCTGCGTTTTGTCGGGATGCCGGATACGGTGGCGGCCAATATGCGTCAGATTATTTATGGATTGGCGCTGGTGCTGGTCATGTACTTCCGGCCGCAAGGTATATCCGGAGAAAATATAGTAAGATAATGATACTGAAACTTAAGAATATACAACTCAGTTTTACGAATTCACGAGGGGAAACATTTAACTTGCTGAACGGAGTAAATCTTGATGTCAAACGGGAGACAGTAACGGCTCTTGTCGGAGGAAACGGAACCGGAAAAACGACATTGTTCAATGTTATATCAGGTTTCACGGATGATTTCAAAGGAGAAATATTGTTTGACAACATGAGTCTAAAAGGTATGGCTCCACACAAGATCTCCCGACTTGGAATTGGCCGGTTGTTTCAAGGCAGGCAATTGATAGACGACCTGAGTCTGATGGAGAACATAAAAATAGCATCGGTTAACAGGGACGGGGAGAATCCTTTGACCGTTCTTTTCCGACAAGGACAACACCGGAGAACAGAACGCCAAAAGGAAGAGCAAGCAATTGAAATCCTGAAACAGATATTTGGAAAGGATAACAAATATTTGGCGATGCTTGACAAAAAAGCCTCAGAATTATCTTATGGGGAACAACGACTCATTGCCATAGCCCGACTATTGATGGGGAACAACAAGTTGCTGTTATTGGACGAACCCACTTCCGGGGTCAATCCTGTCTATATAGAGACAATCAAAGGAATTATCCGCAAGATGGTGACGGGAAATGGCCTGACAGTCTTGCTGATAGAACACAACATGCACTTTGTCAGGGATATTGCCGACTTTTGCGCTTACCTGGATAACGGGAAGATAGAAAAAGTCGGCACGACCGAAGAGGTACTTGATGACAAGGATGTCAGGAGTAGTTATTTAGGATTATGAAATACATATTAGAGATTAGGAATTTATCCGGAGGGTATGTCCCTTTGATTAATATCTTGCAGGGTGTCAGTCTGGAACTTGTCAACGGAGAGACAGTCAGTATAATCGGATTGAACGGTTCAGGAAAATCGACTCTCGGTAAAGCCGTCATGAACATGCTGCCATATCGTGATGGGGATATCCTTTTTGAGGGCAGATCCGTTGCAGGGTTTGCTACACATGATTTGGCGCGTATTGGTATGGCCTTTATGTTACAGGGCGGGCAGGTGTTCAAAAGCCTTTCAGTACAGGAGAACCTTCAACTGGCATTCCGAAGACAAAACGATAAATCTTATGTAACTCTGCTTAAATCTATCATACCTTTATTTCAGAATTCCAGAAATAATTTGAGCTCAAAGATGGCGGATAAATTAAGCGGAGGACAACGCCAACAACTTGCCTTGACAATGGCTTTAGCCATCAAACCCCGATTGTTGATACTGGACGAACCAAGTGCAGGACTTTCTCCCGGGGCGGTTGATGATATGTACAGGATATTGGGCTTCGTTCGTGATAAAGTGAATATCAGCATATTGCTTATCGAACAAAACATCAATAAGGCCATTACTTTTTCTGACCGGTGTGTTCTGTTAGAGCAAGGGCGAATCGCACAAATCATTACGAATCCTAATGTCAATGAAATAGAATGTTTAATGTTTAAAAAATAAAAAATCATGAAAAAAGTTTTGTCCATTATTGTGTTATGCGCAGTATGTTTGATTGGATTCAATTCTTGTCAATCCAAACATGAGGTGAAAATTATTAAGGTCGGGGCTGTTTTACCCATGACCGGTTCCTTGTCTGGTTTGGGAACATCTATCAAAGGCGGTCTGGAACTCGCCATTAATGAATTAAATGCAGATTCAGTGAAATATGAATTAATCGTAGAAGATGTTGCAAGCGAACAAAGAAATGTTATCACGGCTTATAATAAATTAAAAGTTTCAGGTGTAGACATTTTCGTGACTGCGGGAAGCGCATATTCACTGGCTTTAAAACCAAATGCTATCCGTGATAATAAGTTATTGTTTTGTATTGCATCTCACCCTGGGATAACAAAAGATGAAAATTGGGAGATGTTTAAAATTGGTAATTCTTCAGTAGAAGAAAGTGAAGCTATTGTCAAGTATTTGAAACAATATACCGGAAAGTTAGCATTATTGTATCCAAATACAGAATATGGAATTCCTTTTGAGGAAACGATTTGTCGAAATCAGAGAGACATCATTCTAAAAAAATACGATGAATCAAAAGATGATTATAAAAATGATATTCAGTCCGTTATCAAAGAAAAACCTGAAAGGATAATTTTGATAGGTTTTTCCTCGTCAATGGGAAAAGTTCTAAAATCAATTAGGGCGTATGGTTTTAAAGGTGAGATTATTTGCAATTTAGGATTGACCAATTCTGATGTAATGAAAGCAGCAGGAGATGCGATTGTAGACACCTATTATATAGATTATGACATAAACAAAAATGCAGAAACCACAAAGAGAAACCAATTCCTGTTAGAAAAATATCATAGTAACTTTTCTTCTACCAGTTATCTTGCGTATGCAATACCATTTTGTATTGATGCATCATATGCCAACTTAAGGACAGACATAAAAAAAGCTTCAGAAAACATAAAAGGACTAAAAGAACTTTATGTTAATAAAGAATACTTATTTCAGATTGACACAAATGGGGATGTTCGTCCGACTTTGACTATAAAGAAATATGAACTTTGATAAAATAAGAGAAGTTTGGAATAACGTGTATAAAGGAGAAATCAATGATTTGCCATGGGTACACACTAAAATGCCAAGTACAATTTTAGATACGTTTATACGATATTTAGACACTCCTTTTAAACTCTTAGATTTTGGATGCGGAACAGGGCGCTTGGCTAAGTATTTAAGCAATAATAAATTTGTTCATATTGATTTATACGATATTTCTGATATCGCGATGAATTATTGTCGGAATACATTAAAAGACGACAATATCAATTTTATAGATGATTTGTTTCAAATAGAAGATACATACCAAGGAATTCTTTGTTGGGGGGTATTTCATCATTTGCCAATAGAAGCATGGACATATTACATCGATTTCTTTTTAAGCCATCTAAGTGAAAATGGAATCCTACTTTTTAGTGATTTTACCCGCCAAGATAGCTTGTATGAGAAACAGGATTATTTACAATCAGAGATAACAAAGTATGCTACTTATGCGGTAGAATTATCTGCTGTGAGACAACGGTTCTCTCAGGTTATTAAATCGGGTGTCTTTGATTTTATTGAAAATAAAAGAGAAATACATAGGACATTGAATTACATTATATTACAAAAATGAATGAATCACCAGAAGAACGTAAAAAAAAGAAAGTAAGAGAACTTCTGCGTTGCTCTACAATATTTTATCATTTTATAGAATATGATTTTCCGGACACATTGAATAATGCGGTTTTCAACCGAGAAAAATCAGATTGTTACATAGAATCTTCATGTGAAGAGACGGTTCATAACATGTGGATTGAAGGACTGTCTTTAATGAATGCGGCTGGTCTTGGCGGAATTAGCTTTAATGAAATGTTATTCACTAAAAGTCCCAAGCGTTATTCATTCTATGTTGAGGGACATACAGTTGAAAACGTTTCTCAAATGAAATGTCATATTGAATGCAGAGAAGACACATTCGTCGTAGAATACGATGCTCCCCCATTAAAGATATATGATATCCCACAAATGCCGAAACAGCCCTATTTGTATTTTCAAGACTACCTGAAGCAAATCACAGAAAAAATTATTACAGATCATCCCGCTTTTCATAAGTGCATTGAAAATGTAGAACAACTTACAAATGAATGTATAGATCAATATGATTTTATCGGAACAATCAGTGAGTTATTTAAAATGCTGTTATTCCTAACATATCCATCTATATATACTCCTCATAAATATTACTATTCATGTGTCCCACCAGCATTCGACATAGAACTATCAAATACCAAAAAGGAAATATCAGCGGGAGGAATAGCGGCCTTTCTGAGGCAAAAATCTGATTTAAAAGAGTTACATTTAATCCGAGAGTGGGCAAATATTCATACAATAAATGCAATCATTGCTTATAGTAAACGAGAAACCACGAGGGCCGCAAAAGCCGCAATTATGGCCCGCAATGTAAGTCATAATTTAGGAAGTCATGTGTTAGCCTACCTGAAGAATAAGTTGGGGACTGTATCGGATATTGTAAAGCAAAGAGCTCTAGCAGACCTGACAACGTCTGATGACCTTGATGAATTAATGGAGAGACTGAAGAAATTGAAGAATTTGCGCGGTGATCATGCTTTCTTCTCAGAAAATGTAGAATTGCCATTTTTAGTTGGCTTAGGACATTTTATATCTTACATTCAAGAAAGAGAGGATTATATTGCGACTGTAGCAACCTCATATATTCCGTATTATATGCCCGTGAACTTCAAGGATTCCATTTACGATGCACTTAATCCTGATTTGCGATTTTTACGTCATCCAAAGAGAAAGGGTGGTCGTCCAGATAACATTCTCCTTGCGTATATTGCAAAATCAGAGGGATTGGAACGTCCGTCTTACCTCAATTGTACCAACCTTTCAAGTGATATATACGATGGACAAATGGAACTTGAAAAGCTAGACCAAGAAAAACGAATTAATGATATAATTATAAAATTTCGAGACTTTGATGGTATTAATGATCGTGAATATACCTTAGCACAAGGTATTAAAATCCGAGATAGCGGTGAGAATGAATCCTATGGGCATGGAAGTACCAGTTTAGATGAGATGAAAGAATATGATATTGCTCTTCCTGGAGGAATTTCTGGTAGGCAAGCCATATTTTCAATCTTGGAAAACATTATAAGAAATGCGGCAAAACACGGTAATTTTGAAGATTTAGAGCCCCCGCAACTTGTTATCAGTTTAGATATTTATGACCCGCAGTCTGATAATTTTACAGATCCAGGATTGAAAGATTTTTTGATTAAAAACAAATATTTCTTATCTGAAACCTCAGAAATGAATGAAAATCATCAATCTGCAGTGGTTTCAGAGATGAATGGTTTATATATCCTGACAATAACTGACAATCTAACAACCCTACCCGACAAATTCGATAAATTAGCGAAAGCTCTTGAATCTCCATATCTTAATGAATATAATCAAATGGATAATCATAACAAAGGGCTAAAGGAAATGCGTATTTCTGCATCGTGGATCAGGCGTATCACGGATGAAGAAAGAAATCCACCAGAAGTTCCTATAATTAAAGTTCGCCTGACAGAAAAGAAGCATTTACAATATATTATATGTATACCAAAAGCTTTAAATGCAGCAATAATCTTACAGGATAAAAGTCTTAATTCATTCAGTTCCAATAATCAGATCTCTTTTTTAGATATTTATGAGTTTCAAAACACTTATAACCGGGGGTACAACGTAATTGCAATAAAAGAAGAAGACTATTCATCTGTATATCCTCAAATATGTCTGCTTGCACCACAACGTATAGTAAAGCTTAATAAAAGGGAATTTGAGATTTTATCTTCAGAACATTCTATATTGATTTTATACAAGAAACTCGTATTACAAGAAGAAAAAATTTATATTATAGATAAACATTCCGTGAGTGCTTGTGATAAAGTAATTCAAGTTGATGACGAGATAAAACTTCATGATTTCTCGTATTCAAATACCTATATTTACAAGACACATTTGGAGTCTGAAAAGGAATTCTGTTCCTTAATAAAAGAATTATTATTAAGAGAACGCGATAAAAAATCCAGTTATAATCCACGGCCACTTTTTGCAGAAGGAATTTCCGGTAATAATTCTACGGATCGTTTATTGCGAAGTAATCTTGCTGATGACCAGTGGTATTATAGGCATTTGCATGCTATGCAAAGCCAGGTGGCAATCTTCGATGAAAGACTATTTTATCATGTTACAAAACTTAACGATCGAGATTTAAGAATAGATCAATCTGTTAACGGAGACTCGCTGGCAGTTATAAATGCGTTTAAAAATATTTACGTGTTTAACGTGATCTATCATAGGGATAATACTTTTGGTATTTATGGTTATGACGATTACATTTTGCAGGATGATACTACGATAAAATCTTGTATAAAACTGGTTGGAACAATAGAGATGAATACTCACGGAAATATTGAATTGAATTTTTGCGATGAAAGATATAAACATGTTTTTAATAATGTATCCATACATCAAGGATTGTTGGATAAGATATATGAACAATATGAATGTGATGCTACTCAAGAAAATAATGTGGTAGACGAGTTTTATAAGCAATTTTTCCCCCAATCAAGAAACAGACAATTGATTTATGATGAGAAGAAAAATGAGAGAAAGCGGTATTTTTATCCGGGATTCACGATTCATTCCGGACGTTCCAAGCCATATCTCCCAAACGCCTTACAATTGATGCCATTTATACAGTATGCTTCAATTGAAAACGCATTTATGGATTGTAAATATATATTGGTAGAACTCTTAGAATTGACCCAATATGATGGAAACTGAACAAAATAATATTTATATATTTATTACTACAGCAATAGATGAGTTCCCAAATTCTACTGCTATTTTCCGTAGAGATCAGCAAACTTTTGATTATCCTATTCCTGATAAGATAAATATCATTCAAAAATATCGGAATTTGTATCCTCAGGATATACAAACGAAAATAGTTGACATAAAGAAAATGAAGGATAATCTTGATAGTTTACCTGTGGATATTCAAAACGTATTATGTGTATCATACATAATTGATTCTATTCAAGGTAAACGGGGTGGAAAAACCAGAAAGTTCTTAGAACAAGAAAGAATCATTTATCCCCGACCTCCCAAAATTGCAAAAGTATTGAATAATAAAGAATTAATGGAGAAACTCTTCGTCGAGTATATTTCTGAATTTCATAACGACGATATAAAAAGAACAACTAATGAGATTCTTCAAACCATTCTTTCAGATTATAAAAATGATACACCATACAACAAAATATACTGTAGTGATAAATTCCCTTTTTGTTTTGCTGTTGAGGATAATGAAAAGTTGGATGGCGAGATTTCAAAGCATATCAAAGCGATTTGCGCCCAAATTGAAAAAGTAAAAAATAGTAATAATTTAAATTTCTATTGTTTCCTTCATGGATCTAGATATTCTAGTGATGCGAATTATCAATTCAATGATTATTCATTCCAATACTTGGATAATATACAGGTCAAGCTGTTTCATCACATACCCTCTTATATTGAATATAGATTCTTGTGTGGGAAGATTGAAATGAATGACTTTAAAAAAAATGTTGTCATTTTATCAAAGAATATTGATGGGATTTTTGATAAAATTGAAAAAGAAGAAAATATAAATGATAAGGAAAAAGACATTATCAAATTTTATGTAAAAGAATTATTTGAACAATCTGATGATTTGGGAGAAATCATAAAAGATTTAGACACAAATATCCTTTCTAAGGAGAATCTTATGACAATATTGGAGTTAAAAAGAAGAATTAGGGATAATTATGAAAGAAAATGATTATATCAAGTTAAACATAGACTCTGAATCCCGTTTAACTGTTGATCATGATGTATCTCATCAACATTATGTAATTCAAAAATTAGCAAAATACGACATTCAAGTATACGACAGAAATACTGCTCCTGTATGTCGTGATTTTCAGGTAATTTTTCTATATCATAGTGTTATTTCTTTCAAAAGACTAAAAGATCAATTAGAAATAATAAGTACAAACCGGAAATCCGGTGTCAAAGTTGGATCGACAAGAAGTCTACAAAGTGACATTTTTGCCGTGAATGAGATTTATAAAGAACACAAAAATATACCAATTGTTCATATAACGGAAACCGATATTTTTGATGAAGATGAACAATTACACTATGTCCCTAGGTTTAAAAAATTTTTAGATAGCAGTATCTGGCACTATTATATCCCTATTTATAAATTTGACAAGAAAAATAATAAATGGCATTATAAAGAATTTAACGTTTCTTTAAAACAAAAAATCCAAGAGATTATAAGGAATTATAAATTGGGATTATATCGATTAAATATCACTAGAGAATATGTCGAATTAAATAAGCGATTACTTTCTAATTCTTTTTTGATCAAGAAAACTCATGGACAGTATGTGGCCCCTTTTATATTTCATTCGGAGTCAGAGTTCAAAAGGACATTGGATGCAGAACAAATACGCAGATGCAAATATACGACCAAGAAGTGGCGTATATTATTAGTTGATGATTGTTCAAATATTTGTCTCAGTGAGGATGATCAAACTGAAAGAAATAGAAAGGGAGATGTGGACGACATGACTCAAGCGCATAAATTGGCTGAAACAGGGAAGTTAAGAATAATTATTGAAGATATACTGCTGACTTCAAAATTGGATATTGCGTGGTGTTGCCCTTCAGCCAAAGAATTAAAAGATATTGCCGCATTTAATGACTATAACACACGTGTCAATAAAGATAACAGAACACTTCATCATACAATATCCTTGAGATGGAATTATGTCAATGAAAACTCTCATAATTTTAAAATTTCAATTGTCTGTGCAAAAAGTATTCATGACGCCTTAATTCTGATAAAATACTTAAAGTTTGATTTGATTTTATTGGATTATTTGTTAGGCGATCATCCTAAAGAAGCCAGACGGGAATACAGTTACGAGCTGCTAAAAGAAATCGAGCGGAATCTCAGTCTCAATGAACAGTCGTATTGGATCGGCCCCCAAAACAGATTCTATTTCATGCATATCTCTGCATTTGTACCAGCGATTTCCGAGCGGTTACAAGAACAAGGATTAATACGTGATACGCCTTATTGGCATATTGCCCGTGGTGCATGTCCTACAAATACTCCGTATCTTTTTTTATATTATTTATATCGTCTAATGGAAAAGCGGTATAATGAAATGAGTCTTGGAAAAGAATCAGATATGAGTGGACATACGCTTGTTGATTTTTTAAATAACATATTTGACGATGATTTCAAGAAAGTAAAGTATAGAGCTTCCAAATATTTTAATACCCTCCTGAACCTCCGAAATAAATATGATATCATGAAACATGATGTCTATGATGAAGATTCTGATTTGGATTGGTTACATAAACGGGGGTCTCTATTGGTTTATTCCTTATTCCCTGATATTAAATGTTATAGCAACGCATTCTGGGAACACATGCAACAACTTATTTACCTTATAGCATTTGGTACAGTCCGGCAATGGCCAGAAATGTGGGAAGAATATGTATTTGTCCGTGATCGGCTTA
>ENA-UBCA01000709-UBCA01000709.1-human-gut-metagenome-genome-assembly--contig:-NODE-709-length-20322-cov-5.820052_pt1 | contig 20322 bp, 10 predicted proteins | sample MGYA00244228_ERZ654716 | MGnify/ENA primary metagenome ERZ654716 (study PRJEB26926, sample SAMN06164557) | human gut metagenome | biome: ENVO:00009003; feature: ENVO:2100002; material: ENVO:00002003... | reverse complement strand
GTACAGAAGATGGTGAGCCTGCACATGCGTCCCATTGTGATAGCGGATGATGTGGTGACGGATTCGGCTGTACGGCGTCTGCTTTTTGAAGCCGGAGATGATATAGACGATCTGATGACGCTTTGTGAAGCGGATATAACCTCGAAAAATATGGAACGTAAACAGCGCTTCCTGAATAATTTTCAATTGGTGAGGCAAAAATTGAAAGATCTGGAGGAAAAAGACCGTGTCCGTAACTTCCAGCCACCTGTGAGTGGGGAAGAGATTATGGAGGTGTTCAATCTGGGACCTTGCAGGCAAGTGGGCTCGTTAAAAAGTGCTATAAAAGACGCTATTTTGGATGGAGTGATTCCCAATGAATACGAAGCCGCCTATGCATTTATGCTTCAAAAAGCCGCAAAAATGGGATTGAAACCCGTACAAAACAAAGAGGTTTAGATGCAATAAGTTTTTGTTTTTAGTGATCTCCGGGGATTCATGCCGGAAAGGATTATATATGCCATAGAGCACTTTTGTAACGGTTTTCCGTTACAAAACTGCTTTTTTTATCTACTCTTTCTGTCTATTCTTTTTTCATTTCTGTGTATAAACAACCAAACTTTCGAGAAAATAAAAAAAAAGGAGTTTCTGTTAGTGATAGATTGCGGAATAAATGCTTATTTTGCAAAACACTATTAAACATAAACTAAATCATTTTAAGGTATGAATAGGATGAAATGTGGATTTTACACTTACAGAGGTATTGCTTTTTGTTTTGTAGCCGCTATGTTCTGCGGACAAACAATGGCACAGGTTGTAGAAAAAAGGGGATTCGACTCTCAGAAAAAGATTAATGCATTTGATAACACGACTTTTTGTACTGCTTATTTGTCTGACGGAGCCCTGTATACCATGCGCGATATCGCTATTAATGATGTGCGAAAAATTGAGCGTATCGTGTTTAACCCGACGGGAAGCTCCATCGCTCTGTTGAGGGCGAAGAATCCGATAAGTATTTACTCTTTTCGCGACAGGAATAAGAAGCTTTTCGAACTGAAGGAGAAACGTAAGAAATTGAAGGCTAAACCGATGCCGGTGTCGATGTGCTATTCTGCTGATGCCCGTAGTTTTATTGTGGGTAACTCGTTGGGAGAAATTGTGATTTATGATACGAAAGAATATATGCCGTTAGCTTATATTCAGGGGGAGGCTCCGGCCACTGCCCTGGCCATGAGCTCGAACAATTATTTTATCGCCGCCGCGGTAGGACAGAACATTAATATCTGGAATTTCCAGACAAAGGAGTTGAGAAAAGCGATTCCTATGCCGGCAGTCGTTAAAGAGGTGACTTTCTCTCCGGATGCTGCATTGCTGGCTGTAACTACAGATGACAATCACTTGACCATTATCGATACGAAAAACTGGGATAAGGTAGATATATTTGATAAGCTGGGAGGAACACTCAGTTCTCCGTCATTCCATCCGGAAGGAAAATATATCAGTGTGGTGAAAGATGGAAAGAATATAGAGATCATCAACCTGAAGAATGGTGTTGTGGAACAAGATATCGTTGATCCTACAGGCGGTGTTACCGGTGGGCGTTTCTTTAAGAACAACCAGAACAGCGAGGTATTTCTGCTGACCAATCGTACGAAACAAATGGTCTTCTGGGATGCAAACGGACTGAACCCGTTCTATGGTAAGATTATGGGTAGGGAAGTGGATGCCAAGATGAACGAATGGGTGAAGATGATGCAGGGGGAATCGATGGAAGACTATGCGATTCGTGTAAACGATGAAACCCGTATCAAACAGCAACAGCTGTTTGCTCAGGAAGTTGCTACGGCATTGGCGGGTGACCGTATTTCTATGGATAATCCTTTTATAGATGGTTATGATGCTTCGAATAATATGTTGAATATCGGTTTTAAGGGACTGCCGTCTATCGGACTGGAAGTTCCCTCCAATGAAGCGGGCGACTTTAAAGACGGTAAGATGAAATTCTCGAATGCCGTATATGTGCTGAATGATAAAGATGAATTTGAGTTAGCCTATGTTGAAGTTACCAACGAAACGACGAACAAGGTTTATATTTATGATAATATCGGACGTACAAAACTGACTGCTCTGGAAGCAGATGAAAACTTTGTCCCTCTGGAAATTATGCAGCAGGCTACCCGTGAGGAAGCACAATTGGCCGAGATCAAAGAACAGGTCATCGAGGAGAAAAAACAAGATAAACTGATCACTGATAATACGCAGATCAATGTGAAGACAGAGGTAATCCCGGGAGTGGATGCGAATGGTAAAAAGATTCTGAACTACAAGGTGGGTTACCAATATGAAGTGATCAATAAAGAGTTTTCGGCTAAGGAAGACTTCCCGTCGGGAGGTTATAATATCGAACGTTCGAATGCAGCCATGTCATTGATGAAGATTATCAAGAATGCGTTTGAAGGTGACTTTGCCAAATATCTTTCTGAAGGTAAGCAGGTGAAGGTGATTATTACGGGATCGGCAGACGCAGCCCCGATTCGCGGACGTCTGGCTTATGACGGACGTTATGGAGAATTTGTGGACGAACCTTATTATAAGGATGGTAACCTCGATAATATCACAGTCACTAAGGCCGGAGGAATCACTCAGAATGAACAGTTGGCCCTGATGCGTGCAGCAGGCGTAAAGACTTATATTGAGAAGAACGTGACAACATTGGGTAATACAAAGAACGAATACGAATATCATGTGGAAGTAGCCAAAGAGCGTGGTGGAGAATTCCGCAAGATCAACGTAGAGTTTGTAATTATGGATGCATTTCAACAATAAACAATGAAGAGATTTTTTTTACTGACAATCATTCTTACTGTTGTTGTAACAGGTAAAGTGGGGGCACAAGAAGCTGCCTCCGCTTCAAAACGTGCCAACCAACAGTATGTGCTTTTTGAAAGTGAGCGGGATAAGGGAACGAACGTAACGGCCATGTATGATTATTTGATGGATAGTTACGAAAATTTCATGAAGGTTGTAGAGGCACCGGATAACAGTCAGTATATTGGAGGCGCCAAGAATCGACTGAGAGCGTTGTATCCTTATCTGCTGAATGGGGCAGTGTACTATTCGGAACAGAAACAACCGTCCAAAGCATTGGATTTTGCTGCTGCTTATATCGATATGCCGCAGCTGAAACTGTTCCGTAGTGAATTGTTGCCGAAAGATAACCGATATGCTTCGGTGGTGTATTACGCAGCTGTAGCGGCCTTCAATCTGGAGAAGAACGAAAAAGCTTTGAGATATTTTCAGGAATATCTCAATACCGGTACGGAGGCCCAGCAGAAAGACTGCTATGTTTATATGAATATGATTTATCAGAAGCAGAAGAAGTATGCGGACCAGGAACGTGTGCTGGAACAGGCTATTGCCAAGTATCCCGTTTCGCTTGATTTCCTATACAATCTGGTGAATGTACATATTGCTACCAATAATATGGAGAAGCTGATTGGAGCAATAGACCGTATTCTGGCTGTCGACCCGAATAATGATAAAGTGTTGCCTATCAAGGCACGCATCCTGGAGCGTCAGGGAAAGAATGTGGAGGCATTGGATATTTATAAACGTCTCTATGCACTGCACCCTGAGAGTTTTGAATTGATGACGGGAGTGGCACGTGCCAACTTTAACTGTGCTACGGAGATTGTGAACAATGGTGCCACTATTGCCAACGATACGGAATATGCTTTGGTACGTCAACGTGCATCGGGTTATCTGATGGATGCCAAAGACCTCTTCCTGAAAATTTTGCAGAAAGATCCTTCTTCCAAAATGTATATGCAGGGACTGGCCGGGGTGTATCAGTATATGGATATGAAACCGGAATATGAGGTGCTGAACAAAATCGTTCAGGATGGGGCTTCTTATACCGCCTTTCCGTCTCGTCTTGCGGCCTATAAAGAGGCATTGAAAAAAACGGAGAATGTGGCTCAAGAGCAACAAGCGGTTCCCGTGCCTATTGAACCGGCTATGCTGGTTATCAAAGTAGACCAGTTTACGGATGCTAATAACAATAAGGTAATCGATGCCGGCGAAAGTTTTGCTATACGGTTCACCATAGAGAATCAGGGTAAGGGAGATGCCTACAATGTACGGCTTCGCCTGGCTGAACAGCAGGGCTATGATCAGTATTTTGACGGCCCTCGTGAACTGGACGGTGGTAATATTGCTGCCGGGAAGTCTAAGGAATACACTTTCCGTTATATAGCCAAGAAGGAGTTGCCGACAAGTCTGGCCAAGATTAATATTTATGCGTTCGAGGCGAATGGATTTGATGCGGATCCTTCCGAGCTGATTGTGAACACTCAGGAATATGCAATGCCTCGTTTGCGTGTTGCCGATCACCAATTCTTCGCTTCCGAGGGTTCTTCCATCACTTTGGGTAAGAACGGTAAGCTGACTGTTGCCTTACAGAATTTCGGTACGCAGACTGCACGCAAGGTGAAAGTGAACTTTACTTTGCCGAAGAATGTATATACGACTGATACGCCGGAAATTATTGTCGATAGCATTGCCCCGGGAGATGTAGCTATACTCGACTATGGTTTTTTGGTGAATAAACGTTTTGATGGAGATTCGATTGCAGTTATGCTGGCTGTCACGGAATCTACTCGTTCGGCTTCTCTGAATGAAGCTTATAAGGTGAAAGTCGGAGAGTACCTGAGTGCTTCCGCTTCGATGAACCTGAGTGGAAATGTAGCTGCACGTAAAGTGAATGTGAAAGACTTCTCACTCGGCTTTAAGAGTGAACTGATGGAGGATGTGCCTGTGGGAGCTGTCAATCGCCATCGGTATGCATTGATTATCGGTAACGAGGATTATAGCATGACAGGGGCTAATGCGGAAATAAATGTACCTTATGCGGTCAATGACGCTGTGTTGTTCCGTGAGTATTGCGTGCGTACTTTTGGGGTGCCCGACGGACAAATCAAGGTAGTGCCGAATGCCACAGCCGGTATGATGCACGAGCAACTCGACTGGCTGGTGAATATGGCAAGTACGGATCCGCAGGCGGAATTGATATTTTACTATTCAGGACATGGAAATAACGACGAGGCTACCAAAGAACCTTATCTGTTGCCGGTAGATATTACCGGTAAGAATATTCGTTTGGGTATCTCGTTGAGTGACTTGTATAAAAAACTGGCTACATATCCGGTGAAAGGGGCTTATGTATTCCTCGATGCTTGCTTTAGCGGTGGTTATAAGAGTGCTGCTCCGTTATTGGCACAGAAAGGGGTGCGTGTGGTACCAAAGGTGGGTTTACCACAAGGAAACACATTGAGCTTCTCGTCCAGTAGCGGTGACCAGACTTCAAGCGTTTATCATGAAAAGAAACAGGGATATTATACTTACTTCCTGATTAAGACCATTCGGGACGCAAAAGGGAATATCTCCATGAAAGAACTGTTTGACAGAACCAGTGCTGCCGTGAAACGTGCAACCGCATTGATCGATAAAATTCAGGAACCTCAATGTATGGCTTCTCCTACGTGGATAGGCTGGGAAGATATAAAACTGGAAACTCCGGTTGTGACGCCTTAGTAGCATAACAGCCGGTAGTGGTATAAAAAGAATCGGGAGAGCACTTGTTTGAAAGTGCTCTCCCGATTCTTTTTATTGTTGCGGCTTTAATTTACACTTCAGGTTCATCAATTGTGTGAACCATCCCTCGGTTATCAGTATCCGTAGAGAGAGCTGTCTTATTGCAACTCAATAATCTCTTCGTTGCAGATAGTCAGTTTCTCAACACCTTCGGGAGTTACTGCCCAAGAGTTTTCGATACCTACGGGACCTACACCCGGAATGACGATTTTCGGTTCGAGAGCGAAAACCATTCCCGGTTCCAATTCTTGTTTCATACGGGGAGCAAGTACAGGGGCCTCGTTGATTTCCAGGCCGATACCGTGGCCAATGAATTTGGCTTGTTGACTGATACCCATAAATTTGTCGGCAAAACCGGCTTTGGTTACTATGTTGATCGCTGCATTATATAAGTCTTCGCATACAACGCCGGGTTGAGCCATCGATGAAACGGCTTCCTGAATGTCAAGACAGACCTGATGAGCTGTATAAGCCTCGTCACTTAGCTTTCCGACAGAGAATACACGACTCATATCTCCCATATATCCATTGAAATTTCCGCCTAAATCTACCATAACACTTTGTCCTTCTTTTAAAGGAGTCTTATTCAGTCCGCCTGGCAAAGCCGGATCCAACCCTTCGCCTCCCAAAGCGAAATCGTAAGGTGAAGGATAAGCTGCATTGTCACCCGTCAGTACGCTACCCATAAAAATCTCCATACTTTGACCGAATACGCGGAAGATACCTAAGTTACCTTGCAGACGCATCAGCCTCTCTATTTCAATGGAGAATTCCAGATCAGTCATTCCCGGGCGATATACCGAAGGAATCTGGTCGTAGGCTTTGGCATGAGCTACACCCGAACGGCGGAATAATTCTATCTCTACAGGAGTCTTAACGCTGCGCGCTTCACGGATCAGAGGAGTACCGTTTACAATTTCCGATTCAGGGAAAATAGCAGCAAGGCGATTGTATTCTGTAAACGAAAGTTCGTCGCCTTCCAACATCAACTTTTGTGGCATCGGCAGATTGTTTTCTTTGATCAAGTCTGGAATCTGTTCCGGTTTACGGATGGGAAATACATGTTCGCCGGTGATATTGTTGGGGCGTTTGATGAATAATAAAGCCGGTGAGTGGAGAGGTAAGTAGAGGTATCCGCTGACGATACGGCCGTAAGTATAGAGCAAATTTACATTACAAGTGATAAGTGCGGCTTCAATATTTTGCTGAGCCATAAGCACACGAATTTTATCGCGGCGCATCTTTAATTCGGGTTGTAACATTTTGTATTATTATTTGGTTTCGAGATGCAAAGTTAGGCGATTTTAGTTGAAAATGAAACCTTTTTATAAAAAAGTAGCGTTACCCATGTCCTGTCTCAGGAGATGGATAACGCAAACCATAAATACAAATACAACTAAACAAAGTTTTTATGTTAGTGGACAAGTAATAATCAGATGATTCCTTGTCCCATCATTGCATGGGCTACTTTCATGAAACCTGCAATATTGGCACCTTTTACATAATTGATATATCCGTCGGGCTCTGTACCATACTTCACACATTGTGCATGAATGCCGTGCATGATAGAATGCAGTTTCTCGTCTACCTCGGCTGCACTCCAACTCAAGTGCATTGCATTTTGTGACATTTCGAGTCCGGATGTTGCCACACCGCCTGCATTGACAGCTTTGCCGGGAGCGTACATTGTTTTGTGTTCGATAAAGAGATCGATAGCTTCGGGTGTACAACCCATATTGGAGATCTCTCCGACACAAAGAACGTTGTTGTCGATCAGGTTCTTGGCATCTTCGCCATTCAATTCGTTTTGAGTGGCGCAAGGAAGCGCTATGTCTGCTTTTACTTCCCATGGGCGTTTACCGGCTACGAATGTAGAACCCGGAAATTCATCTGCATACGGAGCCACAATATCGTTGCCCGAAGCACGCAACTCAAGCATATAATCGATCTTCTCTCCACTGATTCCATTCGGATCATAGATATATCCGTCCGGTCCGGAGATGGTAACTACTTTGGCTCCCAGTTCGGTAGCTTTGGTAGCAGCTCCCCAGGCAACGTTTCCGAATCCGGAGATAGCCACAGTTTTACCTTTTATGTCGATACCCTTGGTCTGCAACATTTGGTTGACGAAATACAATCCGCCGAATCCGGTGGCTTCCGGGCGAATCAGTGAACCGCCAAATTCAAGTCCTTTACCCGTGAAAGTTCCTGTAAACTCACGGGTCAGTTTCTTGTACATACCGAACATATAGCCGACTTCACGTCCTCCTACACCGATATCACCGGCAGGCACATCCATATCCGGCCCTAGATGACGCCACAATTCAAGCATGAATGCCTGACAGAAACGCATGATTTCCGCATCACTTTTTCCTCGTGGAGAGAAGTCGGAACCTCCTTTGCCACCGCCCATAGGTAAAGTTGTCAGTGCATTTTTGAAAGTCTGTTCGAATCCCAGGAATTTCAGGATCGAGAGGTTGACAGAAGCGTGGAAACGGATACCGCCTTTGTATGGGCCGATAGCGTTGTTGAACTGAACACGATATCCCAGATTGGTCTGAACTTCACCTTTATCATCCACCCATGTTACACGGAATGTGAAAATACGGTCGGGCTCTACCAGTCTTTCGATGATTTTGGCCTTTTCAAATTCTGGGTGTTGGTTGTAGATATCTTCGATAGAGAGTAATACTTCTTTTACAGCCTGAAGATATTCAGATTCACCGGGATGTTTTGCCTCAAGAGAGGACATGATTTTTTCGATGTTCATAATAGTATGTTTTAAAAAGGTTGATTCTGATAAAATGTAACTTGTTTCATATGCAAATATAAGAAAAGTTTTCTGATGCCATTCGGAATGGCGTATTATTTTGATTAAATAATGATAAAATGACAAAAATACCTATTCGGATATTTATGTCAGTATTTCATTTTCATCCCCAGGTTATACATGATAAATGCATAGATGTCTGCTTGCTCCTTTACTAACTTTGTTGTGGCTTTGTTGAAGCCATGTCCGGCCTTGTGGTCGATACGTATGAGAGTAGGAGAGATTTTAAGCCGAAAACGAGAAAGCAATCTGTGCATATATGGATAGTCAGCAATAAAGTGAATTGTTTTTTCTTGTTTTTCCCAATAAAAACAGCGACTTTTGTCTGTTGAATTTTAAAACTACGGGAAGCCCATGCTCAGCAAATTTAAATTAAACCAGCTCTACTTTAAAGATACCCAGTTTGCTAACCTGATGACAAGGCGAATTTTTAACGTCTTACTGATAGCTAATCCTTATGATGCTTTTATGCTGGAGGATGACGGGCGTATCGATGAAAAGATTTTCAATGAATATACCTCACTTTCTCTCCGTTATCCCCCCCGTTTTTCACAAGTTTCCACCGAAGAAGAGGCGTTGAGGCAGCTTGAAAGTGTATCGTTCGATCTGGTGATTTGCATGCCGGGTACGGGAGATAACGATAGTTTTGATATCGGGCGTCATATTAAGGAGAAGTACGAACAGATACCGATTGTCATCCTGACACCGTTCAGTCATGGTATTACCAAACGGATTGCAAACGAAGATCTGAGTGCATTCGACTATGTGTTCTGTTGGTTGGGAAATACCGATTTGCTGGTGTCTATCATTAAGCTGATCGAAGACAAGATGAATCTGGAGCATGATGTAAAAGAGGTGGGCGTGCAGTTGATTCTGTTGGTGGAAGACAGTATCCGCTTCTATTCTTCCGTACTTCCCAATCTTTATAAATTTGTATTGAAGCAGAGTCAGGAGTTTTCTACCGAGGCCTTGAATGCCCATCAACGTACACTCCGTATGCGTGGTCGTCCCAAAATTGTATTGGCTCGTACTTACGAGGAAGCGATGGATATATATAATAAGTATACTAACAATATATTGGGAGTTATTACCGATGTCCGTTTTCCTCGTGTGGATAAGGGAGAGAAGGACGGTATGGCAGGTATCAAGTTGTGTGCCGAGGTAAGAAAGAAAGATCCGTTTGTTCCTTTAATCATCCAGTCGTCCGAGACGGAGAATGCGGCCTATGCGGCAAAATACGGGGCCACGTTTATCGATAAGAATTCCAAGAAGATGGATGTCGATCTTCGCCGGATTGTTTCCGATAATTTCGGTTTTGGTGACTTTGTGTTCCGTAATCCCGAAACGGGAGTCGAGATAGCCCGCGTACGGAATCTGAAAGAGTTGCAAAATATCCTTTTTGCCGTTCCTGCCGAATCTTTCCTTTATCATATCAGCCGTAACCATGTCTCACGTTGGTTGTATTCACGCGCCATGTTTCCGGTAGCCGAATTTCTTCGTCCCATCACCTGGCATAGTCTGCAGGATGTCGATGCACACCGCAAAATCATCTTTGAGGCCATCGTGAAATATCGAAAGATGAAAAACCAGGGAGTGGTAGCCGTATTCAAGCGCGATCGTTTCGACCGTTATTCAAACTTTGCCCGTATCGGAGACGGTTCGTTGGGAGGAAAAGGGCGCGGACTGGCGTTTATTGACAATATGGTGAAGCGCCATCCGGAATTTGAAGAATTTGAGAATGCCCGTGTAGCTATCCCGAAAACAGTAGTGCTCTGTACCGATGTATTCGACGAGTTTATGGATACGAATAATCTGTATCAGGTTGCCCTTTCCGATGCTGATGACGATACGATTCTGAGATATTTCCTGAAAGCAAAGTTACCCGACCGCTTGGTTGAGGACTTTTTTACTTTCTTCGATGTAGTGAAGTCCCCTATTGCCATCCGTTCTTCTTCTCTGCTTGAAGATTCCCATTATCAGCCTTTTGCAGGCATCTATAACACTTATATGATTCCTTATCTGGACGATAAATATGAGATGCTTCGCATGTTGTCCGATGCTATTAAGGGAGTATATGCATCAGTCTATTTTCGTGACAGTAAGGCATATATGCAAGCCACTTCGAATGTGATCGATCAGGAAAAGATGGCCGTTATCCTGCAACAGGTAGTCGGCAATCAGTATGGTGACCGTTATTATCCTTCCATGTCCGGTGTAGCCCGCTCTCTCAATTATTATCCCATTGGTGACGAAAAGGCTGAAGAAGGTACGGTAAATCTGGCTCTCGGTTTGGGCAAGTATATCGTAGATGGAGGCATGACTTTGCGTTTCTCGCCTGCCCATCCTTCGAAAGTGCTACAGACCAGTGAATTGGATATTGCCTTGAAAGAGACGCAGACCCGTTTTTATGCCCTCGACCTGAAGAATGCCGGTGATAACTTCTCGATTGACGATGGCTTCAATCTTTTGAAGTTACATGTGAAGGAAGCCGAAAAAGACGGTTCGTTGCGTTATATTGCCTCTACTTACGATCCTTACGATCAGGTGATTCGGGACGGTTTGTATCCCGGAGGGCGCAAAGTGATCACGTTTGCCAACATCCTGCAGCACGATGTATTTCCGTTGGCACGCATCCTGCGCTGGGTGCTTCGTTATGGTCAGCAGGAGATGCGCCGTCCGGTAGAGATCGAATTTGCCGTGACGCTCAATCACGACCGTGATAAGACCGGTACATTCTATCTGCTTCAGGTGCGTCCTATTGTGGACAGTAAAGATATGTTGGACGAGGATCTTACGACTATTCCTGACGAAGACGTGTTGCTTCGTTCCAACAACTCTTTGGGGCATGGCATTATGAACGAGATACACGATATTGTGTATGTCAAAACCGATCATTACAGTGCATCGAACAATCAGAATATAGCTTGGGAAATAGAGAAAATCAACCAGCAATTTCTGAATGAAGGCAAGAACTATGTGCTTGTCGGCCCCGGACGATGGGGAAGCAGTGATACTTGGTTGGGTATTCCGGTGAAGTGGCCACATATTTCTGCCGCGCGTGTCATTGTGGAGGCCGGACTTACTAACTATCGGGTAGATCCCAGTCAGGGAACGCATTTCTTCCAGAACCTGACTTCTTTTGGTGTGGGATATTTCACGATTAACGCGTTTATGAATGATGGAGTATACAATCAGGAGTTCCTGAATGCTCAACCCGCCGTATTTGAAACCGAATATCTCCGTCATGTACGCTTTGAAACGCCGATTGTTGTGAAAATGGATGGCAAAAAGAAACTTGGAGTAGTCCTTATGCCCGATAAATAATTGGATAACGTTGTATAAAAAAAGTCCTGTTTTTCATAAGAAATGCAGGACTTTCTTGTTTTATTTCCTTTTTGTGGTCTGTTTTTATGATTAAACAACTTTTTGTGGCTCTTTTTTCAGATTTTGTAAGGAATCGCATGTTGTGCATTTATTATAATAAAGGAAAACTATAACTTTGCGCTCGGTTTTTACAACTTATGAGTAATAATTAGTAGTTATCATTATGAAAAGACTCTCTTTTATGGTTAGTATGGCGATGCTAATTTCATGTGTTGCCTCGTGTGATTCCGGCAGTGATGCTGTTTCATACGGTGTAGGAACATTGAGCCTCGGGCTCTCTGCCAATCCTTCTTTTTCCACGAAAACCCGTTCCGTCAACGAAGCGGAATATAAAAAAGCCGATAATTATCAAGTGACGGTCAAGGATGCCGACGGTGCCTCTTTATACAATGGTTTGTACAAAGACATGCCCTTGTCCATTGATCTGACTGCCGGTAAGGGGTATACCGTAAAAGCTTTCTATGGCGAGAATGTGAACGCAGGCTTCGACAAGCTATATGTGGAAGGTAGTCAGGAGTTCACGGTCAGCGAAGGCGAACAAAAGAATGTTATTTTGTACTGCAAACCGGCTAATGTCAAAGTATCGGTTGTCTATACCGAAGATTTTCTGAAATATTATTCGGATTGTACCGTATCGCTCTCTACTTCACACCTGACTGCTCCTTTTGAAGTGAATATGAAAAAAGATTCCGGCAAGGATGCTTATCTGAAAGCAAATGCCGACGGCGAGAAGGTATCGATTACGGTAGGAGGCTTCAGAGATAAAGAAGGCAATCCGGTAGTAATGGACCTCGTGGCGGCCGAAAGAGTCGTAAAGCCCAAAACCCACCTTACGATAACTGTCGATCCGGAAGTGATTACTATTTCTACGGGTACGGCATCGATCGATGTTGATGTGGATACCAGTACGGAAGATAAAGATATCAATATTGAGATACCGGAAGAATATTGGCCGGGCAACGTATAAGTAAACTAAGAAAATTGACGAAAATGAATACGATCAGAAATATATATGCGGTGCTGGTATTGGTGGCACTCTGCTTGGCTTCTTGCGAGATGAAGAATGAACTGGAAGGCAAATATAACTTGAAGAACGATGAAGGGCTGCTGACATTGGAACTGATGAACAAGACGCAGACCACTCCTGTCACAAAAGCTGAAGGCGTCGCTTTAGAAGATGAATTGGATGTAAATACCTATAAGGTGGAGATTATAGACAAAACCACCGAAGCAGTGGTTCGTTCGTTTAAAAGTTATGCCGATTTGAAGGAGGCTTTGCCGTTAGTGGTTCCTACGGGAGAGTATATGATTGCGGCCCGGAGCGGTGAGAAGCAAGAGGCTTCACGTGTTCCCTATTATGAAGGAGCTTCTGCCATTAAAGTACAGCAGGGAATGGAAGCCAGAGCGGAGGTTGTTTGCAAATCGGCCATGGTGAAAGTTAGCTTAAACGTATCGGAAGAGTTCCTTAAAATGTTTGCTGATGACTATGTATTTACCATTTCCAATGGTAAAGGTGGCGTGCTTTATGTTTCTAAAAAAGATCTGGGAGCTGTTTATCTGAGTGTTCACGATGGTGCCACTTCGATCCAGATTATGGCTAAAGTGAAAGAGGCGGAAACGGGCAGGGATATTCAGACTGTTTATACCGTGTCGAAACCGGGTGCCGAGACGTTGCAGGGAGGTGATTCCTTTAATGTGACGGTGAAGCCGATAGAGGAGGGAGTGGATCCGGATGATCCGGACGTAACTCCATCCGATCCGAAGTTGGGCATCCAGTTGGCTATCGATCTGACTATGGATGAGGATGGCATCACTGTGTCGATACCGACTGAGTGCATTGACGAGTCGACCCCTGATCCGACTCCAGATCCGACACCAGATCCGACGCCGGTAGGCGGTCCGGAGATTATCGGAGTGAAAACATTTGAATTGTCTCTTTCTGATCCCAACGCAACTGTCCAAGTTACCATGTCCGCTCCTGCAGGTATTAAGAATTTGTATGTGCTGATACAACCGGGGAATGCCGGTTTTGAGGAGGCTATTACAATGGCAGGCTTGAAAGATCAATTTGATTTGGCTAATCTGGGAGATTTGAAGGATGTTGTAGAGCAACCCATGGAAAATGGAGGAATTGGCTTGTTGGCTCCGGGCACCGTAATCAAAGATGAAAAGGAGTTTATATTTGATATCTCCTCATTCATTCCCTTGTTGGCTTTGTTTGAAGAAGGCACCCATATTTTTAAGATGCAATTGGTGGATAATAATGGAAACGCAACAAAAGAGGCTGATTTAACAATTGCGTTCAAGTAGACATGTTGAAGTTGAATTAGAAATAGAAATTCATGAAAAAGTATTTATCATATATACTCTTTGCACTTTTCTTTATCTCTTGTGAACAGGAAGATTCTTCTTCACAAAAGACAGGGTATCTTCAGTTCAGTGTGGAGAAGAATACAAGTACCGTCTTAGTGCCGTTGGCTACCAGAGCCGAAGAGTTACCTATCGCGTTGCAAGTAGTGGATATATCCGGAAAAGTGGTGAAAGAAACGGAAGATTGGCGCAGCTGGACTTCTGAACCGCTCGAACTGCCATTAGGTACTTATACCGTGAAGGCTTTCTCGCAAGGAGTGGATGTCTCGACCGCCGGTTTTGATGAACCTTATTATTATGGGCAGACTGAAGTAAAAGTGGTTCCCAAAGTAAATCAGAGTGTGAATATTGAATGTACGCTGGCTAATGTGAAAGTGACTGTGAATTATAGCGCGGAAGTCAAGAAGTATTTTTCTAAACTCGATTGTACGGTCGCCAGTGGATCCACTCAACTGCTTTTCGCTAAGAATGAGTCCCGTTCCGGTTATTTTCCGGTCGGTGACTTGAATATTTCCTTGGCGCTTACCAACACGGATAACCGCTCGTTTGTTCTTGAATCTAATCCGGTGACCCAGGTGAAGGAGCGTCAGCACTACCGCATTAATTATACGATGAAAGCTCATGGAACGATCGGGGATATCTCTATTACGCTTGATCCTTCCACCAAAGAGTACAATGTAGAAATAGCTATTCCTAAAGAGAGTAATCCGATCGTGAATGTTTGGTCTAATTTCGCTGATGTTACTCTTCCTGTTCCTGATGGGCTTTTGAAGGCAGAGTGTAATTACCGTCTTCATACAGAGGGTAATCAGGGTGAATGGCTGAGCGTTTCGGATGTGGAGCAAAAAGACGGACAGCTTGTTGCGAGAATAGGAGGATTAGAACCGGGCAATGAATATGATTTTTGTTTTAATATTAATGACATCAGGGGCAAGATTACTACAGCGACAACAGAGGTGCAGCAGGCATTGGTGAATGGGAGTTTTGATAACTGGGCTCAAAGCGGAAAGCCTTGGTTTGCAGGAACGCAGGACGAGGCGAACGCTAAAAATTCATTCTGGGACTCGGGTAATGTGGGTAGCACGACATCAATCATGAATGCGAATCCTACGTGTCCCGAATCGGAAGATGTACATACGCCGGGTGGAAAAGCCGCGAAACTTGTCTCCCAGTATGTCGGACTTGGTAGTTTGGGCAAGTTTGCAGCGGGGAATATTTATATAGGGCGCTATGCATCTACTTATTCCAATAAACCATTGGGAGCTCGTATCCGTTTTGGCCGTGAATTTACGTCCCGTCCCACTCAATTGAAGGGGTATTATAAGTATACTCGGGGAACGACGATTGATTATGGTGATCATAACAAAACGGAATTGGAGAGTTCCGGTGGAGATAAGTGCGCTATTTATATAGCTCTGACGGATAATGAGGGATTGGTAGACGGTGATGGAGTGAAAACGGCTTATGAAATAGATAATCGTGCCTCCGATCAACCCCAAAAGTTTATTTATCAATATACGCTCGACCTTTCCGAGGCTAATAAAGATGTCATCGCTTACGGCTCTATTACAGATGAAGAATCGAAAGGTTCTTTCGATGAAAGCGGAAATGTAGTTTGGAAACCGTTTACTATCGACCTGCAATACCGTGATTTGACTCGTAAGCCGAAATACATTATTATTGTCGCTTCTGCAAGTAAATACGGTGACTTCTTTACCGGCAGTAAAAGCAGTGTCATGTTGATTGATGATTTTGAATTGGTATACGGAACGCCTGTGACCGCCAACTAATCCATAACAAATGAGAAAAATAATAATTATACTACTTCTTCTTTGTCCGGTACTGGTCCAGGCAAAGAAGAAGTTTGACCGTGGAATCGTGAAGACTGTATTTGTGCCTAAAGGTCAATGGTTTATGGGCTCTACGGTTTCGTATTCGGAACAGAGTGCCGATAAATACCAGTTTCTGGTATTGGCGGATATTGACGCCAAAGGTTATACATTCCGTTTGAGTCCGTTCGGTGGATATTTTTTTGCCGACAATATGGCGGCGGGAGGACGTTTCACTTATTCGCGCACCTATTTCAATATAGGGAATGTCGATATTAATCTGGGAGACGATCTCTCGTTCCACATCAAAGACGATATGTATTTGGAGCATAACTACTCCGCATCCGGATTTCTGCGTACCTACATGGGATTGGGTAGTAGTAAAGTGTTCGGGTTCTTCAATGAAGTTCGTCTGACTTATGCTTACGGGCAGGGAAAACACTCCAATGGTACAGGTAATGATCTGACCGGATATTATCAGCGTTCCCATTGCTTTGAGATTGGTGCGGCACCGGGACTGGCGGCTTTTGTTTCTGATTTTGCTTCGGTAGAAGTTTCGGTAGGTGTAATGGGATTCAGTTATAAATGGGTCGATCAAGTGCACAATCAGGTGAATCAGGCATCTCGCCATAGTGCCAATGGTAATTTTAAGATTGACTTGTTCTCAATCAATTTGGGAATGACGATGTATTTCTAAATGTTTAGCTGTATTTCAAGGAGATGAAGAATTTGTGGATATATGGATGCTTATTTGCATCGGTTCTTGTGTTGAGTGCCTGTATCGAAAACGACATTCCTTATCCTTATATTAAAGGAGAGATTGCGGCCTTTGAGGTAGAGGGACAAACGGGAGAAGCCGAAATCAACAAAAATAACCGTACGATTGTAGTGTCGGTAGGCGATGAAGTGGATATCGAAGAGTTGCGCATCACTAAGTTTGTGGTAAATGATGAGGCCACTTTCAATACGGAGGAGCAGTATTGCGTCAGTCCGGCTAAGTTTCCTTCAACGGGATTCTCCTCTTTGGCCGATTTGCCTGCGGGAGCGGACACTCGTGTCGATTTCACTAAAACCGTTCCCTTTCTGCTGCGCACTTATCAGGATTACCAGTGGATGATTACGGTAAATCAGACCATCGAACGTTCGGTTGAGGTGGAAAATCAGGCATTGCCTGCCATCATTGATGATAAGAATCATACGGTATTGGTGTATGTTTCTCAGAAACAGGACTTATCGGCGGTTAAGATTCTTAAAATGAATCTGGGAGGTAGTCAGGCAACGGTTTATCCGGACCCTTCGATTGTGACTAATTTCCGTCGGCCGCAGACATTTACGGTAGTGCGCTTTGATAAGATAACTCTTTGGACGGTCGACGTGGTGCGTACCGCTTCCACCGGTACTACGGGAAGTGTGGATGTATGGGCTACAAGGGCTACATTGAATGGTGGTATGAAACAAGGAACCACTCCTCGGGTGGAATACCGGAAGAAGACGGAAGAGACGTGGACCGCAGTGCCCGAAACCGATGTGAAACTTGAGAGTACCACTACTTTCAGTACGGTGTTGACCGGTTTGGAAGATGGTACGAACTATGTCTGGAGAGTAGTGGTAGACGATATTCCCAGTACTGAGGACGAGTTTACTACCGAAAAGATACAGGAAATACCTAACTTAAACTTCGATACCTGGTCGCAGAATCCCACAGGCAGTTTTAAGAAGAGTTGGTATCCTAATGCCGATGGCTCAAATTCTTTCTGGGCAACCGGAAATGATGGAGTGACCTCTTCACTGGCGGGCAGCCGTGATTCGAGTACCCGCCCGGAAGAAAAGAGTGTTGTGAACGGAAAGGCGGCTTATATGGTCACTTTAGGTAGTGTGCCGCTGGTAGGGGTGGCTGCCGGCAATCTGTTTATCGGTGATTATAAAACGAATGCCCAAAGTCCCAAGGATAGCCCCAAGTTTGGACGTTCGTTTACGGGGGCACGTCCCACCGGATTGAAGGGGTGGTATAAATATACTTCTAAACCGGTGGATTATGTCGGTAATCCGGATAATCTGAAAAATGATGAATGCCATATCTATCTCCGTCTGTGGGACGATAAAGACAACGAGATCGGTTACGGAGAGTTCATCGGAAAAGAGACGGTGACCCAATATACCCAGTTCCGGTTCGATGTGACTTATACCAATAAAACGGCGAAGCCTGCCAAGATAACGATTGTTGCCACTTCGAGCCATTATGGCGGTGACTTTACCGGGATGAAGGTGACCGGTTCGGTGGGTGTGGGAAGTGAACTGTGGGTCGATGAATTTGAATTATTGTATGAATAAGAAAGAGAGCTATGCATAAATCTGTTTTATCTTTAGTGTGTTGTTTGTTCTTTTTCCTGTCGTGTCAGGAAGAAATAGAAACGATGCCTAACGGCAGTTTGAATATCGTATTGACGGATGAAGCGGCGGTTACCCGGACTTTGCCGGAGGCTTTGTCAGATGAATTGCGGCAACAGTTCACGATTGAGTTGCTGCGTGACAGAGAAGGGACAATCGTGCCCGAATACAAAGGTGCATTGAAAGATTTCGGAGATCAAAGGGTATTCAAGGTAGGCAGTTATCAACTGAAGGCTTATCTTGGAGAGAATCCGTCACTGGCATTGGATGCACCCTATTATTATGGAGAAGTTCAAGACATTGCCATCGAGAAGGGTAAAGCAACGACGGTTACTGTCGGCTGTAAGGTAGCCAATGCGCTGGCTACTTTTGAGATTGTGAATCAAGAGGTCTTTGATAAACGTCTGAAAGATTATTATGTGGAAGTCAGCGCAGGGGGTGAGTCGGTTACTTGGAAACCGGGAGACGCCACACATCCCTACTTTAAAGCCGGAGGCCGGGTGACAATGGCATTGATCGGTACTTCTGTAGAGACAGGGCAGGAGGGAAGTTATGCTTTGAATCCGATCGAGACAGTGAAAGCGGGTGTTAAGTATAATTATAAGCTCTCCATGAAGGCTTCCAATGTAAGTCTAGAGGTCACTACGGAAACTCAACAGGAACCTATTACTATCAACGAAACCGTACCCGACAGCTGGTTGCCGAAGGCTAAGGTATTTAGTGAGGATTTCGATGAAAATCATGTGTTGACTTATACCGAGACGGCAGATGCTTTGTCGAGAGCCGGCATTGCGTATACAGCTTTGCGTCCGGTTCAGGATGTGGAGTTTGCCTTTAACTTTGCGGATAAGCATTTGGAACATCTGAATAAGACGTATCTGCTGTCGGAACTTTCCGAAGAAGATCGGCGGGCTTTGGCTGCTGTGAATATTGTCTTGCCCGATCTGACTGCAGGAAGTACTGAGGGAGTTATCGACTTTGCCGGAGTAACTTCCGGCATGCTGACTCACGATGGAGGACAGGATACGGATAATATAATAGCCGTTCGGGTAAAAGCAAATGACCGTTGGAGTGATGCTGGTATGTATACCATCCGGACTGTGAAACCTGTCTTTAAAGTGGGTTATTATCCGGGCAATGTTTGGACGAAAGAGTTTACTTTGAACACACTCACTGCCGATAGCGTGAAAACCGGCAATTTAGATAAGTTTACCGATATTGCTTACGAATTTAGTGCCGATGGTAATAGTTGGGAGGCGATGCCCGGAGATTTGCGAAAGGCAGGGCTGAGTCCGGGAACCTCTTATTACGTGAGAGCGAAGTATAGGGGAGAAGTGCCGGGAGAGAAAGTGGAGGTGAAAACGTATCCTCAGACGATGCTGGAGAATGGGAGTTTGGAGGGTGCTACAGTTTTGGCTGGAGATGATGGTGGCATATCTCGTGGAACTGTTTATGGTTGGGATGGCTGGGCTACTTTAAATAGAGTGTCTACTCCAAGTGGGGCTACTGCTTATTCATTTAATTCACGCTCTGGCTGTCGTCCAACTGATGATGGACATACGGGTAAAGGTGTTAGAGTAATTACTCTTGGTTATGTAATGGGAGGTGTGGCAAAACCTAAAGCTGCTATGCATAGCGAACTTTATTTAGGTACGAGTGCCGATGATAGTGGGAATAATAAAGAATATGGTACTGCATTTTATTCTCGTCCTACGGCTCTTGGATTTTGGTATAAATGTATTGAAAATATAGTAGGAAATGATGTTTCTTTGGTAAAAATCCAGTTACTTCATGATGATATCGTTTTAGGAGAAAATTCTTTTACTACAGGTGCATTAGACTGTCTCTTATACACATCTGACGCTGCCGACGACTCCTTACGTGTAGATC
>ENA-UBCA01000641-UBCA01000641.1-human-gut-metagenome-genome-assembly--contig:-NODE-641-length-21736-cov-6.685393_pt1 | contig 21736 bp, 17 predicted proteins | sample MGYA00244228_ERZ654716 | MGnify/ENA primary metagenome ERZ654716 (study PRJEB26926, sample SAMN06164557) | human gut metagenome | biome: ENVO:00009003; feature: ENVO:2100002; material: ENVO:00002003... | reverse complement strand
AATTTATTTTACTAAACATATTTGCTATTGTCAAGTGGTTGCAAAGAAAATATTAAACATTTTTGTTTCGGTTTTTCTTGACTTTCACTAAACATTTCTGCTATACTTATTTCACTAAATATAAAAGGAGCGTATCATTATGGCTATCAGCGAAAGAATACATTTTTTCAGACTAATGCGTGGTATGACACAAAAGTATCTCGGTACAGCAATCGGTTTTCCAGAAAAGAGTGCTGATGTGCGTTTGGCACAGTACGAAACTGGTACACGCAAACCGAAAGCAGACCTTACAAATGCATTGGCACAGGTGCTTGATGTTTCTCCACAGGCTCTTGATGTTCCTGACATAGACAGCTATATCGGTCTTATGCACACTCTGTTTACCCTTGAAGATATTTACGGTCTTACTGTCAGTGAAGCAGACGGAGAGGTATGCTTAAAGGTCAACAAGGACAAAGGCAGAGAAGCATATGAACTCCTCAAAATGCTGTATGCTTGGAAAGAACAGGCAGACAAGCTATCTTCCGAAGAAATCAACAGAGAAGAATACGATAACTGGCGTTACCATTATCCAGAGTTCGACACCACACAGCGTTGGGCAAAAGTTCCATCACAGGAATTAAGTGACGCTCTCGTGGAAGCATTCAAAGACCACTTGAAAGATAAATAAGCACCTACAGGACCTGCCACTGGCAGCTCCCTACAGATGCTTTGGCAACGACAAAAAAGCCCTTAACTATGGTTATTAACCACAGCTAAGGGCTTAGTTTATAATATGGAATTTGTTCAGAGCCAAGCTCCGAACTTTAGTCTGCAAGCCACCTGTTAATTGTTCCGTTACCCATAAACCACTGGATAACAAGAATAATGGCACTTGCTATGACTGTTATCAATTTGTTATCAAAAGACTAATCGAAATCGCTGAAACCCGCATAAACACTGGCTTTTTTAAGCAACTCGATTTATTCCCACTCGATCGTCACACATGGCTTCGGGCTCATATCATAGCATACACGATTTACATTTTTTACTTCTTTCAAGATTCTGTCTGTAATCTTCATCAGAATCGGCCACTCAATCTGCTCTACGCTTGCGCTCATAGCATCAATGGTATTTACCGCACGAATGATCACCGGATACTCAAAGCATCTTGCATTATCCTTCACACCTACTGATTTGAAATCCGGTACTACTGTGAAATACTGCCATACTTTCTTATCCAATCCGGAGTTTGCAAACTCTTCACGAAGAATCGCATCAGATTCGCGCACTGCTTCCAGACGTTCTTTTGTGATCGCACCAAGACATCTCACGCCAAGCCCCGGTCCCGGGAATGGCTGACGATATACCATGCCATGCGGAAGTCCAAGTTCGATACCACAAGCTCGAACCTCGTCTTTAAACAGATAGTAAAGTGGCTCCACCAGATCAAACTGGAGATCCTCCGGAAGTCCACCTACATTGTGATGGGATTTTACAACCTTCGCTGTCTTTGTTCCGCTTTCCACAATGTCCGGGTAAATTGTTCCCTGAGCAAGGAAATCAATTCCTTCCAGCTTTCTTGCTTCTTCTTCGAATACACGGATAAATTCCGCTCCGATAATTTTTCTCTTCTCTTCCGGATCTGCCACGCCTGCAAGTTTTCCGAGAAATCTTTCAGAAGCATCCACATAGATTAAATTGGCATCCATCTGATTTTTGAACACTTCTACAACACTCTCAGACTCTCCCTTACGCATCAGTCCGTGATTTACATGCACACAGACTAACTGCTTACCGATTGCTTTAATAAGAAGAGCTGCTACCACGGAACTGTCAACACCGCCGGACAACGCCAGCAATACTTTCTTATCTCCCACCTGCTTACGGATCAGTTCTACCTGATCCTCCACAAAGTTCTTCATGTTCCAGTTCGCTTCCGCTTTACATGTATCAAAAAGGAATGCCTTCAACACATCTTCTCCCGGAATCCGATCATACACTTCTTCACATTTTGCTGTCGGATGATCAATTGCCATCACAGGATAACCAAGCTTATAAATCTCTTCACACACATCTACCGGTGTTCCGTCTACCACACGGTTAACACCGCCATTTAAAATAATACCTTTTACATTATCAAGCTTTTTAAGCTGTTCCGGTGTAATATCATGCGGATGAATCTCACTATATACACCCATATCACGAATCTGTCTGGCAATCACTGTGTTTTCAGTGCTTCCAAGATCCAGAATAACAATCATGTCCTGTTTCATATGTTTCTTGCTCTCCTTCCATTTTAATTGTCTGTCATATTATCGAAATATCCCTGAATCAAGATAACCGGTGTTCCTTTGTCCCCGGAACCACTGGTCAGGTCACACAGAGAACCGATCAAGTCTGTAAGACGTCTCGGTGTTGTTCCCTGAGAAACCATGTTGCCCACCAGGTTATCATCTTTCTCTTTGATCTTCTTAGAGATTGCTTCTTTTAACGCTTCACCTGACAGATCTTTAAAGTCATTATCTGCAAGATATTTTAATTTCAATTCATTCGGAGTCCCCTCAAGTCCTTCCGTATTTGCAACAGATACACATGGATCTGCAAGCTCCCAGATTTTTCCAACAGGGTCTTTGAATGCACCATCACCATATACCATGACTTCTACATGCTTGCATGTCTTATCAAGAATCTGCTTCTGAACTTCCAGTACAAGATCCGTACATTCACGTGGAAATAGTTTCACGCTTTCTTCTGTAGATTTGTTAGATCCAAGAAGTCCAAAGCGTTCATTACATCCGCTTCCGTCCACCGGACTTGTAAGAATGTCATCCATTCCATATACGCGCTCTGCACCATTCGCTTTCAGAATACGCTTCGTTCTTTCTCTTGAATGGATATCACATGCAAGTACATTCTTTGTATATTTTAAAATCTCCTGTGGCTGATTTGCAAAAATCACTTCCACATCAGCGCCTGCTTCACGGATTACTTCGCTATAATATTCTACATAATCCACTCCAGTAAATGGATGGATATTTTTACCAAATAATTCACGGTATCTCTTTTCATCCAGCACATCACTATATGGATTAATACCAGCTTCATCAAGCTGTTCTAAAGATACTAATGCATTTCCCACTTCATCACTCGGATAGCTGAGCATAAGAATTACTTTCTTTGCGCCCTTTGCTATTCCTTTCAGACAAATAGAAAAACGGTTTCTGGAAAGAATCGGGAAAATAACGCCGATCGTCTCTCCGCCTAATTTTTCTTTTACATCTTTGGCAATCTCGCCGCTTAACAGGAGCATGCAGATCAGGTTCGGGATAGCCATCAGTGCGTTGGCGATATCGGAGAAGTTCCATACCAGAGCTCCGGGACCACCGGAAACCATGGCTGTGGCAACACCGACGATATTTCCGGTACCGATGGTGGCTGCCAGTGCGGTTGTCAGTGCGGAAAAAGGTGATACATCTCCCTGTCCGCGGCTCTTGGTGCGGGCTTCCTTGCTGAGTGTGCTTTTCAGTGCATAGCCAAGGTTACGCCATGTAAGAAATCTGGTGCGCACAGTCAGGAAGATACCGGTTCCGACCAACAGGATCAGCATCACCGGTCCCCAGACAAAGTCATCAATTCTGGTAACAATTTCTTTATAAAATACTTCGAAGATTTACAGAGCTGAATATCCGTAGCTGCTGACAATGGCATCGATTTTCTGCTGCCTCTGACACATTGGACATTTTGTAGATGAATAGGAATGATAGTCCGGTATATCTTTGGCGTTAAAAATAGAATATACAGGGAGAGAAGCCACGCTGTCTACGCTGCTGAATATGGCTGCGATACCTCTGATAGTGCCTCCGTAATACAGAATGCTCTCGATTGCTTTGGACAAAGTAGAGCCTGTGGTAATCGAACCATTGAGGATCAGTACATTTTTGCCCTTGATCATTGGCTGAAAATTATCACGGAAGATAATCTGTCCGGAATTGCTGGATTCAGGAGTAATCACGTAGATCGTCTGATGAGCATTCAGGGAAAAAATGCCGGCTTTGGTAAGTTCTTCAGAAAGATATGCGCCAATTACTTCCAGTCCGTCCATACAGATAATGGTATCAACAGGAGTAGATACTTCATAATTAGCAGCCAGTTCGTGAGCAATATTCTGTGCTTCGGCAGTTCTGGATTTCATAGTTGTAAGATCCAGATAGTGAGTGATATGTGACTGAGATGTGACGAAATGTCCGGGAATTACCTTCAGCTGAATGCGGCTGTCACCACGGGCGTAGATTTTTGTCATGTTTTCCAGATTCATAAGAATACCTCCCTCGTTGAAAAAAAACGTGTAACTGTTCAGTAGCTTTGCGGTTAGCAGACCATTGAACAGTTATAAATCAGTACACTAATCTTATAAAACATTGTAGCATTGTTTTGCCAAAAAATAAATAATATTGTACAAAATCAATAAAAAATTATGCGATATTTATGAAGATTGTTAATAAAATACCAAAAAACATATAACGATGATCCCCTGGTGCGTTGATGGAAGTATTATTTACGAGGGTTGCTATAGATTGGTTGTGAGTTATGGAGAATGGAATAAACAGTGATGGGTGTGGAAATGGGAAACAGAAGAGAATATTCTATAGAAGTAATATATGTGAAATGATATAATGATTTTCAGTCTATTATTGACTGTCAGAAAAAGAGAAAAGATGAGATAAAAAATGTATACAGCAGAACGAATAGAAGAATTGGATGAAAATAGGAGCCTGATAAAAGTGACAGATTAACAGCCTGATATTTTGACTGCGAAAAGTGAATAATCATAAGAAAATCTTAAGAATTTGTCCCTTTCATATTAAGAAGCTTCGATTATTCTAATATCAGAAATACAAAATAAGAAGCCGGGGTGTCTGTACATGAGAGATTTCAGACAGGCATTTCGGATGATGAGGGAGGTGTATAAAGTGGCGAATATTCTGGTCTGCGATGATGATAAAGACATTGTAGAGGCAATCAGTATTTATCTGGAGCAGGAAGGGTATGTGATTTTTAAAGCATATGATGGTTTGGAAGCAATCAATATACTGCGCAGTCAGCCGGTGGATCTGCTGATCATAGATATTATGATGCCGAAGCTGGATGGCATCCGGGCTACTTTGAAGATAAGGGAAGAGAATCCTCTTCCGATCATTATTCTTTCTGCAAAATCAGAAGATGCAGATAAGATCCTTGGATTAAATGTAGGAGCAGATGATTATGTGACAAAACCTTTTAATCCGCTGGAACTGGTGGCAAGGGTGAAATCACAGCTTCGCAGATATACAAGGCTGGGAGCAGCAATACCTGTGGAGAATGCTCATATCTACGAGACAGGAGGTCTGAGTATAAATGATGACCTGAAGGAAGTCAGGGTGGACGGTGATGTGGTGAAGCTGACACCCATTGAGTACAATATCCTGCTTCTGCTGATGAAGAATCAGGGAAGGGTATTTTCTATTAATCAGATCTACGAAAACATCTGGAATGAGGAAGCAGTTGCTGCAGATAATACGGTGGCAGTGCATATCCGGCATATCAGAGAAAAAATTGAGATTAATCCAAGGGAGCCAAGATACCTGAAGGTTGTGTGGGGGCTTGGATATAAGATTGAAAAAATTTAACCGAATCAAGTAGCGAAGCGGATGATTTTATCCGCTTGACCTAAATCAAGTAACGGAGCGAATGCAAAGGAAAGGGACAAAATTATGAAGGGAAAAGGATACAGGAGCAATGTTGCCAAGGCGGTCTGGATTGTGATCGTACATCTGGCAGCTGTGGCGGCTGTGATATGTGCAGCATTTTTTGTAATGATCTATCAGACGGGGATTCGTCTGGATGACAGAGGGAAAAGTTACATTCAGTCAGAGGGATTCAGGGAGCGTCTGAATTCCAGAGGTACGGATATTCTGGAAAGTTTGTCAGCAAAAGAGGATATAAATTACCTTACAAACGCAGGTTCATCGGCAGTGATCGATCTGGCAGAGTTTGAAGAAAAGGAAATCAACCGTGATTCGTTGAGTGAGCTTTCTTTTAAGAATACATCTGGCGTGGCATATTCGGTAAAAGATCTGCTGGAGTGGGCGCAGGACTGGACCGGAGTTGGAGAGGGATATGATGATGGAAGCCTTGACGATGCAGCGCAGTTTATCCAGTGTAAGGCCTCGGATGACAGCAGTTATTATTTTTCCTTAAGTGATTTTAAGAAACTGGTGACAGATGGGACGTTAAAGGTCAATTATGATCAGGATATCATAGAAGAGTATGATGACGCCTATGAGACAAAATTTGCAGAAAAAACAGAAAAACAGAAAGTAGATGCTGCCATTGAGCTGAGTTACTGGAGTAATTCGGATAATCGAAGTCTGGGTAGTATTACAGACAAAGAAAATAATACAGAATATCCGGAGTTTTATTTGCAGGAGATATGGAGTTTTACAGAGAAATTCAAACCTCAGGGTGCGGAAAGTCTTCCGGATGCAGTCAATTCCAGTACGGAATGGAATGGAAAACTTGAGGATGCCTATAGTGAACTGGCAAAGGTTCTGGACTGTATCAGAGCTGTTCAGGATGATATAAATGTCAGTGACTGTGCCATATCACTTACGTCTGTATACCATACGTCCGGAGACTATGAGGAAGGGAGTACCAATCTCACATATCTTTTCGCAGATAAAGAGAAAAAGACAATCTATACAAACAGAAAAGCATACAGCAGCTATTCACAGCTGGAGCAGAACCTTGAGAAAATATTTAAGGAAAAAGCATATGCAGTTGTTTACCCGGAATTAAGTGAGTGTGTTACAAATATTCCGGATGCAGATCTGCAGGTGTGGAATCATACCATTGATCAGAGCTTTGACACAAAGGATTTTGTGTTTGCAGTTTCGGTTGATACGAAATTTTCTGTGGCAGATTCCATGGCTGATGAGGCAGAGAATTATAAGACATATTCAAAGCTTATGTTTTCGATGCTGGCAGGAGCGGTCTTCGGAAGTGTGCTCTGGCTGATCGGTATGGTGTGGCTGACTGTGACTGCAGGAAGGAAACCGAAGGATGAAGAAATCCATCTGAACGGATTTGACAGATGGTATACAGAAATTGCGGCAGGAACAGTAATCGGTATATGGCTGGCAGGAACGATCATATCGGGAACTTTGATCGCCAACTCATCATTGGGTTACAGTCATGCGGTGGTGACAGTGATTGTTACCTGTCTCATATGTGGAACTTATACAATGGCATGGTTTCTGATCGGATATCTCAGTCTGATAAGAAGAATAAAAGCAGGTACCTTATGGAAAAACAGTCTGATTAGAAAAGTTCTGAAATGGATTGGAAAATGCAGTGGGAAGCTTGTCGATTTTGCCAGAGCTTTTTCCAGAAATACAGCAGAAAAAGTAAAAGTTCTGCTTGTGGGAGGTGCATTTTTATTCTTGCAGTTCCTGATCATCGGCTGCGTATTCAGTGGTGCAGGAGTATTCCTGCTGGCATTGATGGCTGTAGATGTGGCTGTTATGATTTTCGCCATCAGAAAAGCAGACGGGCAGGATCGTATTATGGATGGTCTGAAGAAAATAAGCGATGGAGAACTGCAATATAAGATCAAAACAGATACACTTACCGGAAAACAGAAGGTGATGGCAGAATATATTAACAATATTGGCAGTGGTCTGGATGCTGCTGTGGAGAACAGCCTGAAAAAGGAAAGAATGCAGACAGAGCTGATCACAAATGTTTCCCATGATCTGAAAACACCTCTGACTTCCATTATCAATTATGTGGATCTGATGAAACGGGAAAATCCGACAGATCCGAAAATACAGGAATACTTACGCATCCTGGATGAGAAATCCCAGAGACTGAAGGTGCTCACAGAGGATGTGGTAGAGGCATCCAAGGCAAGCACCGGAAACATTAAGCTGGAGATGAATGATATTGATTTTGTGGAAATGGTGCAGCAGGTGATCGGAGAATTTGAAGAGAAATTCCAGGAGAAGAACCTGACTATGATGGTACATTTCACAGACGAACCGTCCATTATCTACGCAGACGGCCAGAGAATGTGGCGTGTTCTGGAAAACGTATTCGGCAATGTTGTGAAGTACGCAATGGAGGGCACCAGAGTTTATGCAGAGATCAGCAACAGAAACAAAAAAGTAACCTTTTCCCTGAAAAATATTTCAGCACAGCCTTTGAATATCTCTGCGGATGAACTGACAGAACGATTTATCAGAGGAGATGTGGCGAGAAATACAGAAGGAAGCGGACTGGGATTATCTATTGCAAAGAGCCTGACAGAGTTGCAGGGCGGTGAGTTTAAGCTGTATCTGGATGGGGATCTGTTTAAGGTGATGATTACATTTGCGGCGAAAAAATAAAAATGAGAAAATAAGTTGTGGGTTTAGACGATTGAATAGGACAGTTTATTGTTATGAAAGATATAGCAATAAACTGTCCTTGTTTTTTTATGTGTTGATATTATTAGCAGTTGAGAGAATTGTAAAAATCTTGAATATCATCTGTATATCCGTCTAATTGCTGTTTGTCAGGAAGAGAGGTCATAACTCCCTGCTGAGTAGTGCTGATTCCTGCTGCATAAGTAGCGAAGCAGATAGAATAAAGCAGAGGATGACTCTGACTTAAAGCCACTGCCAGTGCAGAGATGAAACAGTTGGCAGCGCCGTTGCTGTCAACTGTATTGAATTTAATAGCAGGAATATGGATGGAATAATCTTTGTTTCGAAGATAAGAACCCTTATTTCCAAGGGTTACAATAACATTTGAACAGCCCTTATGATATAAATATTCTGCTTTTTCCTCATAGGATTCATCTCCTGGCACCAGATTATCCAGCTCACGTGAGTTAGGGATTATAAAGGAAATCTTTGGCAGCAATTCTTCGGAAAGCCGAAAGATTGGCTTAACAAAAGTCTTCACATTATTTCGGTAACATTCTTTGATAATATAATCAATCAATTCTTCACTTAATTCCGTAGAAACGAGGCAATAATCAGAGGTTTGAAACAGATGCCTGTAGGGGCGGATATGGGAAATACTGTATTGGGCATTGGTGCCTGGATAAGTTACGATACTGCTGTTTCCGTTTTCCGGAATCATGATAAAAGCTTTTCCTGTAGCTGCTGAGGACAGTACAGAGAGTCCTTCTGTATGAACATAAGCATCTTTTAGGCTGTTGATAATTACGGATGCCTCAGAATCATTTCCTACGCAACCCAAAATATACACAGTACCTCCCAGTTTTCCGGCACTGATGGCTTGTGTGACAGCTTTGCCTCCTGGAATCATGGAGAGACCAGAAGCAAATAATAGTTCTCCTTCTTTGGGTAGTTGGGAAACACGGATATTGATATCTGTATTACAGTTACCGATTACTAGGATTTGCTTGCCGGCACTGGACGGAGGGGCAATACTCTCTCCGTCATGAATCACGGGATGAACCCGGATGGTGCTAGTCTTGGTAATATTATGTTTCTCAATGATGCGGATCAGAGCTTCTGTTGCATCCGAAATGATATTCTGGTGAGAAAAAGAACAGCTGGTGAGAACCGGCATCAAATAATTGGCAAAAGGAGAAGTTTCTCCGCAGATCACAGAAATGTTATTGGGAATATAATAGCCTTTTTCTTTCAGAATTTCATAAGTGATATAAGCCAGCTGGACAGTTTGACAGAAAATGGCGGTTACTTTTTCCTGAAGCATAGCTTGAATGCCCTGCTCAATCTCTTTATGAGTGCGGGTCTGAGTCAGTATATGATGTTTGGAACTGTAAGGGGAAAGGGAAGAAAGTGCGTTTTGATATCCGGCAATGCAGGCGTCTGCGCAGTTGCTATCATCGGGGTCTACGATACAACCGATGTTTTTGTGACCAAGATGTATCAATTCTTCCACAGCTTTTACAGATACAGCCTTATAATCCAGCAGAAATGTACTGCACACATTGGAAACAGAAGAGGACAAGGAAATCAAGGGAATATGAGAATAATTGAGTGAGGCTGTTTCCTCGATGAGCCTGGAATCAGAAAGTCCCAGAAGGATTCCGCCGGTTTTTCTGGCATCCAGAAGTTTCATGTGTTTGCGGATGCTGTCGGAAGCAGGCGCATCAACGGTACAGACGACCAGGGAATAACCTGCCTTGGAAACATTTTTTTCAATGTCAAATACATATTTAGAAACAGCAGAATTTTTTTCTGTAATAAATGCGATGGTCTGTTTGTGAAAAGTCTGAAAAGATGCCTGTATATTTGCATAAGGAGTGTATTGGTACTCCTTGATTACACTTAGGACGCGCTGACGTGTTTCATTGCTAATCTCCGAGTCTTTATGGTTGATAACTTTAGAAACAGTAGCAACAGATACATGAGCAGCAGATGCAATATCTCTTATATTCATACGGTACCTCCTGAAATTTTTCTACTAATATCATATCCGGAGTTTTCTCGCTTGTCAATCATTATTGAGTATTAATATCTAATAAAAAATGATACGAAACATTGTTAATTATTGAAAATATACAAAAAACAGAAATAGAATTGGTTGACTAATGATGTTGATGGAAATTATGAAACTGGTATAATACGAGTATAGATATTTCGAAACAATGTTAAGTGAAAGGTGGAAAGAGAAGAGGTGGTAATGTAAGCGAAAAAGACATAATGCATAAAAAAACAAAGTAAAATTGTTATAAATTGTGCATTGCGTCGCGAGTGGAATTGTGATAGCATACAACTATACAGAACAACGTTCGATAATACAGAACACAAGAAGAGGTAAAGAAAGGAGAGTTATGCTGTGAACAGTTGTGAAAAAGTGTTTCACACAATGAAGGAAAAGGGCATGGATCTGGCAGTTCTGCTTGATCCGGCGGACATTAAATATTTAAGTGGATTCGAAGTTCCGTTCTGGCCGGCCTGGATGGGAGATGTTTCCAACGGTCTTCCGATGGTGACTGCCATTGTGGATGCGAAAAGAGAACAGATTCAGCTGGTTGCTTCAGATATGTACAGAAATAAGATTATTCGTACAGGAATCACTAATGCCTCCTATTTCCGTTCATTCACACATGTAGAGAGCAATGATGTGGATGATAACTATAAGAGAAATCTGGAATGTGCACTGGGAGAAGCTGCAGACGGCAGAAAGAGCCTAGTGGTAGGAATTGAAGAGAATTATATCCCCGAGTGTACCATGTCAGTGATTAGAAAAGTGATCCCTCAGTGTACATTTGAAAATGCCACCCAGGTATTAAAATCCGCCAGATATATAAAAACCATCGAAGATATCAGAGGACTTGCGGAAGCTGCCAGAGTGGCAGATGCAGCACAGGAAAAGCTTTATGAGATTTCTCAGAATGAAGGAAATTACACAGAGCTGGATATCTGGTTTGAAGTTCAGAAAGCAGCTTCCCATGCAGCTGGATGCCTCACACCTTTCGTGGGTGAGTTGGTAACGGGACCTAACACAGGATTAAGTGATTATCCATTGGGACCTACATCTAGAAAAGTAGAAAGAGGAGATATCTCCATTATGGATATCAGCCCGAGAGTAAATGGTTACTGGGCAGACTGTTCTAATTCAGTTGTATTCTGGTCAAATCCGAACGAAGAACAACTTAGATATTTCAACGCAGTAAGAGATGCCTTTGAGGCAGGAATGGAAGCAATTTATCCTGGCAGGAAGTTCAGCGAAGTGAATGAGATCATGAAGAAAGTTTATGAGAAACACAACATGACATTCTGCAGTTATCAGGGACATCAGATTGGATGTAATGTAAATGAGAATCCGAGATTTACATTTGTAGATGACTCGGTCATTGAAGAAAATATGGTAGTGTGTATAGAACCACAGATGTATACGGGAAAGCTGGGGAAAACAGGAGTAAGGCTGGAACGTATGCTTCATGTAACTGCCAATGGGGCGGTTGCATTGAATAAATTCCCGTGGGGAATTCATTGATTAAAGTAGCAAAAACTTAAAAATAAAAAAAGAAAAACGGAGGTATTTCAAATGAAGAGAAAGGTTTTAGCAGGATTACTCAGTGCAGCAATGGTAGCAACAACAGTGTTTGGAAGTGTTGGTGCATGGGCAGCAGAGGACGCAGCAGAGGAAACTACGGAGGAAACGGCAGAGGATCCATCTGATGACGCGGCAGCAGATGAAGATTCTGATACAGCGAAGATCAATCCGGAAGGAAAAAAATATAAAATCGCGCTTAGCAACTCTTATATGGGAAACGACTGGAGACAGCAGATGGAAGCTATCGCAGAATATGTTGCATCCCAGGAACCATATGCAAGCAGATGTGAACTTACCATCGTAAACAGTGAGAATGATGCAGAATCCCAGTCAGCATCCATTGACGCAATGGCAGCTCAGGGTTATGACTGTATTCTTGTAGATCCGGCTTCTGAAACAGGTGTTAACCAGGCGATTCAGCGTGCATGTGATGCCGGAATTAAAGTAGTAGTTTTTGACCAGCCTGCATCTGTATCTAATGACAACTGCTGGCACATCAGAATTGATGGAGGAAGATCCTATAAGATTCTTGCAAAATGGATGGCAGAAGCAATTGGAGGAGAAGGAAATGTAGTTCTTGATCAGGGACTTCAGGGAGCTGCAGAGGCAGAACTGGAATACAGTGCTTCCAAAGAAATGTTTGAAACCTATGACAAGATCAACATCGTATCTGATTATGTAGATGATTATGATCCTGCAAAAGGTGAGCAGGCACTGGCAAGTATCATTGCTGCAAATCCTGATATTGATGCAGTTACAACACAGGGTTATGTTTCAGCAGTAGTAAATGCATTCAGTAAAGCTGGACTTGACATTCCGGTAAGCTGTGGTGGTGGATACAATGGAAACCTGAAAACATTAAAAGCAAATAATGCAGAAGGTATCATCGATGTTTACATTGCAGGTCTTAGTGCGGTAGCTCTTAACTATGCAATCCGTATTATGGATGGCGAGGAGATGGATGAAGAAACAGTCATTGACTGTGCATTTATTGCAACATCCAACGGATATGATATGGGCGAATACTCCGATGTTCCGATCGAGCTTGCAGAAGAAGGTGTTAACTACTTCGAAGATCAGCCGGATGAACTGATTTGGCCGGCAGTACCGAGCACATTTGGCCTTGACATTCCGATGAGCGTTATTACAGGAGAAGAATAAAGATAAACTTAATAAAATAAACATTTAAACTATTGACTGAATGATTGAATGCGGCAGGATCGTTAGCCAATGATCCTGCCGTATTTTTCGGGGAAAACCAGAAAGGATAAATATGTCTGATTTTGAAATGAGAAATGTGTGTAAGTCCTTTCCCGGAGTTAAGGCATTGGACAATGCAAACTTTCACGCTGACAGAGGTGACATTGTAGCTCTTCTGGGTGAAAACGGGGCAGGCAAAAGTACTTTGATTAAAACCCTCTGTGGTGAATATAAGCCAGACTCCGGAGAAATATATTTCGAGGGTAAAAAACTGAACATCACCAGTACCCGTAATGCCATTGAACAGAAAATATGTGCTGTTTACCAGGAACTGAGTCTTGTTCCTGAGCTGACTATTGCAGAGAATTTATTTCTTGGTTTTTATGACACAAATGCAATCGGAAGAGTTGATTATAAGGATTTGGAAAAAAGAACTCTTGAATTATTCAAGAAGTATGATGTAGATCCAATTAATCCGAAAACAAAAGTAAAAACACTTCCGTTGGCACAGAAACAGGTTCTGGAAATCTTAAAGGCATTGAACAGGGACGGCGATATTATTATTTTTGATGAGGCAACTTCCGCACTTCCGGATAAGCTGGCCAATTGGCTGATGGATATTATACGTCGTCTGGCAGCGGAGAAAAAAGTAATTATTTTTATCTCACATAGGCTGGATGAAATTCGTTCTCTGTGCAACAAGGTAATCGTATATCGTGCAGGTACAGATGTAGCAGATCTGAAAATGGAAGAAGCTGATTCTGATCAGTTGGTATCTCTTATGCTTGGTCGTGAGATTGGGGGATATTATCCTGAGAAAGAAAATTTCACACAGAAAGATAATGTATTACTTTCCATGAAAAATGTAAACTGCGGTCATATGCTCCAGAAGATCAATCTTGATCTGAGAGCAGGAGAAATCCTGGGCGTAGGTGGTCTGGCAGGACAGGGACAGTCGGAACTGTTCAGGTGCCTGTTCGGATTAATGCCATATCAGGGAGAAATCGAGATAAAAGGTCGCGTAGTAAAATTGAACAGCACGACAAAGGCAATGGCAGAAAAAATTGCCCTTATTCCGGAAGAAAGAGGAACACAGGGACTTACTCTTAAGCAGAGTATCCGTGAAAATATTGTACTTCCTTGTCTGGATAAGATATCCAATGGTTTGTTTTTATCTAAAGCGAAGGAAGAGAAACTTGTTGCAGAGGGAATGAAAACATTGGCAATCAAAGCGGAATCTTCAGAAACACTGACAGGAACTCTCAGTGGTGGAAATCAGCAGAAAGTTGTTCTGGCGAAAGAGGTCGCTACAGAACCAGATATCGTATTAATGTATGACATCACTCGTGGTGTAGACGTTGGTACGAAGAAAGAAATGTTTAACATCACGAAACGGTTTGCAAAAGAAGGAAAAGCGGTTCTGTTCTATTCCACCGATTCAGAGGAGCTTATGAATGTCTGCAATAGTGTAATCATTATGAACAATGGCCTGATAACAGGAAGACTCGATGATGAACTGATCAGCAGAGAGAACATTATCCGTGTTTCAGTCGGCGAGAAACCAGTGTAAGGAGGAACTACAATGAAAAAATTCAAAGAATCAGTATTCTGGAAATCGCCTGCAAAAGTCTCAATCATATTGTTTGTGATACTTGAGATTATAACTTTCTATCTGCAGCCGAATTTATTTTCCATGAGTTGGATAAGCCTTAAAGCGGAATCTGCAATTACACTGCTCTTTGCGGCAGTAGGTGAAACTTTCGTACTGTTGGTAGGAGGCATTGACCTTTCTATCGCAGGTGTTATCAGTATTACCAGTAGTGTGGCAGCTGTCTATATGCAGGATTCATGGATTTCTGTAATTTTGATATCTGTTCTCTGCCTATGCATCGGTGCAGGTGTTGGATTCTTTAACGGATTTATTATTCAGAAATTTAGAATTCAGCCATTTATTGTAACATTTGCAACCTGGTACATATGCGGAGGTATCGCATATCTGGTACTTCCACGAGACGGTGGTGAGGTTCCTCAGAAATTTATCGGAGCATTGACTCATAGGTTTGGTGGAAAGTTCTCAGTGGCACTGATAATTATCATTGCCTGTCTGATACTTTGGACATGGTTTAAGAAGACACGTTTGGGAATTTCCTTATATGCAGTGGGTAACAATGCACATGCAGCATCTTTAAATGGTATTAATGTAAAGAAAGTAAATTATTTTGCATATGCAGCATCCGGAATCTTTGCAGCAATGTGCGGTTTGTACAGAGTTGCAGTAACTGCTACAGGGTCTCCTACTGCAGGCGAGAGTTTCTTCAACCAGGCGATCTCTGCTACAGTAATCGGAGGTACGTTGCTGACAGGTGGTATCGGAGGACAGTACGGAACCATTATCGGTGTACTTGCTTTCAAAGCTATCAATGACCTTCTTGTTTTTGCAGGAGCATCATCTTACTGGTCAACACTGTTCCAGGGGGCATTACTGATTGCAGCAGTGCTGATATCTACAATATCTGAAATCAGAAACGAAAGAAAGGAGCTGGTTGAGTAATGAATATTAAAGCTATAATCAAAAAAAATCAGGGCGTTGTATTTTGTTATCTGATTGCGCTGGTATTGTTTGCGGGATTTTCTGTATATATGCCAGGGTTTGCCAGACTTTCTCATATTCGTACGGTATTTCTTGAATCTGCATTAATCGGAATCGTGGCGCTTGGACAGACACTGGTTGTTATCACAGGAGGCATCGATCTTTCTGTAGCATGGATGATGACCATTGGCGCATACATGGTGTCAAACCTTGTAAATTCCAGTAATGCGAATCTTGTATGGGGTATCCCTCTTATGCTGGTAGTAACATTCGGCCTTGGTGCAATTAATGGATTCTGTATTTCCTGTCTCCGTGTACCGGCTATCGTAATGACGCTTGGTATGAATATTATTCTTCAGGGAGCACTGGTAGCACTTACCCAAGGAAGTCCAGGACAGTCCGCGCCGCCTCTTCTTTTGACACTTGGACAGAAGAATCTGCTGGGAATTCCATATTTTGTAATTATCTGGATTATTATGACAGTAGTAGTCATGCTGGCGCTCTTTAAAATGAAATACGGACGCAAATTATTTGCTATCGGCAATAATGCAACTGTTGCGAAATATTCAGGAATCCGCGTAGACAATACCATCATTCTTTCCTATGCCATTAGTGGTATGACGGCAGGTATTGCAGGTGCGCTTCTTGCAGGGAAAGTTGGTTCCTGTTACCTGGCAATGGGTGATACTTACCAGTTCCAGTCCATTGCAGCAGTTGCTATTGGAGGAACTTCTATGTTAGGTGGCAAAGGCAACTATCTGGGAACGGTTGCTGGTTCTCTGACCATCACCATTCTTCTTGGTATTCTGGTTGCTCTGAACCTTCCATTCGGTGTACAGACAATGGCTTACGGACTGATCGTTTTGATCTCAGTTATCGTATCAGTTGTAAGTTCGAATAAAAAGTAAAATTAAACATTCATTTTAGAGCTAGAGGAGGAATTACAATGAGTAAAGTGCTGGTATCAGCTTCGCATTTTGACACATTGTGTCAGGATGCATGGAAACTATTTGAAGATAACGGAATTGACGTGGTATTTGATCCGGCGAAAGAATTTCCGGCTTATACAACAGAAGAAATCGAGAATCATCCGGACAGAGAAGACATAGTGGCAGCGCTGATCGGAATGGATGATTTCCGTGATGAAAGAAAATATCAGGCACTTCCAAACCTGAAGGCAGTTGCCAAATTTGGAGTAGGTGTAGACAACATAGACGGCGAACTGGCGAAGAAATATGGAGTAAAAGCATTAAATGCACCTGGACAGAATTCCAATGCAGTTGCAGAGCTGACAGTAGCCATGATCCTGGATTTGCTCAGACATGTAATGCCTCTTCACAAGGATATGGAAAAAGGTCTTTGGACCAGATTCATCGGAAGTGAGATCAAGGGAAAAACAGTAGGGCTTCTGGGATTTGGAGCTATTGCCCGTCTTGTGGCAAAGAAACTGCAGTGCTTTAACGTAGAAGTGATCGCATTCGACCTGTATCCAAATGAGCAGGCTGCAAAAGAGATTGGCGTGCGAATGACTACCCAGGAAGAAGTTATAACAAAGAGTGATATCGTAAGTATCCACATTCCTGCAACGCCGGAAACTCATCATTTATTCAATAAAGAAACCATCGTTTCCATGAAGGACGGTGCATACCTGATCAATCCTGCCAGAGGTGCACTGGTTGATCTGGATGCAGTGGCAGAGGCATTGACAAGCGGCAAGCTTGCAGGTGCAGCTATGGATGCATTTGAAGTAGAGCCATTACCTTTGGATTCTCCAATCCTGAAATGCGAAAATATCGTTCTGACTCCGCACACAGGAGCAGAGACTAAGGAGTCTTATTACAATGTAAGTATGACAACAGCCAGAGATATCATTAAAGTGATCAAAGGGGAAGAACCGGAGAACTGTGTAAACAAATAAAAGAGGTATAATCATGTTGTTGAAAGGAAAAACAGCGCTGATCACGGGTGCCGGCAGCGGAATCGGTAAAGCGATTGCCTTGAAAATGACAGAAGAGGGAGCTGAAGTGATTCTGGCAGGAAGGAAAGAGGTGTCCCTGCAGAACGTGCAGGAGCAGATTGTACAGAAAGGCGGCAGGGCCGGATACTTTCTGTGCGATGTCCGAAAACCGGATGAGATTACAGAGATGACAGAAAAGATCATGAAACAGTACGGGAAAATCGATATTCTTGTAAACAATGCAGGAATCTCGAAGGAAATGCCCTTTCTGGACATGCCTGTGGAAGTTTTCGATGAAATATGCGAGACAAATCTGCGTTCAGTAATGCTGATGATGAAGGCGGTTCTGCCATATATGAAAGAACAGAAAAGTGGAAATGTAGTAAATATCGGTTCAGGAGCCGCCATAAGGGGGTTACCCGGAAGTGCTGCCTATTCTGTATCCAAGGCAGGGGTGATCTGCCTGACACAGGCAGTGGGAGATGAGGTACGGCCATTTGGGATCAGGATCAATGCCATATGTCCGGGACCTGTTGACACGGAGTTATTCCAGAAATCAGAAAGAAGAAATTATATTCTTTCAGCTGGCGGAGACTTGTTTAAACCGGAAACAGTAGCCAACGGTGTGGCCTTTCTGGCTTCAGATCTGTCGGAGGGGATGAACAGTCAGGTTCTGATCATGCGGGGCTTTAACAGATGGTAAATAACAACAGCAATTAAAAAGAAGCTAAAGGAGAGAAAGTTATGCAGAAATTATACGGAACAGTAGTACCAATCGTAACACCGTTAACAGAGGAAGACACCATTGATGTAGAATCTTTGAAAAATCTGGTCAATCATGTGATTGATGGTGGACTTCAGTGTTTATATCCATGTGGAACTACAGGTGAGATGATGTATCTTACAGTAGAAGAAAGGAAACAGGTTGCAGAAGTAACTGTTAAAGAAGCGGCAGGAAGAGTTCCGGTATTTGTACATGTAGGCGCATGGAATCTGAAAGATACTATCGAACTGGCACAGCATGCAGAGAAGATTGGTGCAGATGGAATTGGAGTTGTAACCCCTGCGTTCTATAAACTAAGTGATCATGGCTTGGTTGACTTTTATGTAGAAGTTGCGCACAGTGTATCTGAAGATTTCCCGGTGTACATGTATGCGATTCCGCAGAATGCTATCAATGATGTAAATGCAACAGTATGTGAAGAAGTTGCGAAACAGTGTCCGAACGTGCTTGGAATCAAATACAGCTATCCAGATTTCACGAAATTACAACAGTTTATGATGGTAAAAGATCAGACATTCAGTGTTCTGGTAGGACCGGACCATCTGTTTGAAGCAGTATGCGCTGTTGGCGGTGACGGTGTTGTTTCCGGAAATGCCATGATCGTTAGAGAGCATTACGTGGCAATTTGGGATGCAGTCCAGAAGAAAGATTATGATATGGCAACCAAATACCAGCGACGTACCAATATCTTAAATGCTACAATGTGTGAAATCAATAATATCGCAGCATACAAAGTAATCTTGAAAGAAGAAGGTATAATCAAGACAACCAAGATGAGACGTCCAATGGAAAATCTTACTCTTGAACAGGAAAAGGCACTTCTGAATAGAATGAGAGAGCTGGATTATAAAAAAGTGTTAGTATAAAATAAATAGATAAATGTTGATTTTTGATTTTTACATTGCAAAAATCAGTGGAAATGATATACTAAGTTTACATAGATTTGACATTCAAGTACGGCAGTAGTAAATAAGTTTGATCAGGAGGGGTAATGGCAGAGAATAATGAAATTAAGGTAAAAAGTCTTCAGAAAGCACTGGAGATTCTGAATCTTTTTACAGAGAAGCCCGTGCTTGGTGTAACAGAAGTAAGCGAGTATTTCGGATTGTATAAGAGTACGGTACATAACATTCTTTCTACACTCAAGGCAATGGAATATCTGGAACAGGATGAAGAAACCGGTAAATACAGGTTGGGGATTCAGATATTTAATCTGAGTAAGGCATTAGGGGATACGTATTCTATCACGAAGATTGCAGGACCATATATGCAGGAACTTTCCAACTATACAGGTGAAAGATGTTATCTGGCAGTGCCATACAGACAAGAAGTACTTTATCTGGATGCCATGTATCCGGCAGATTCAATAGAGCTGATGCGTTCTATTTTGGGAGAAAGAGCCCAGATGCATTGTACAGGGCTTGGGAAAGCAATGCTTGCCAACATGGGAGAGCGAGAAATTTCAGATTATCTGGAACATCATAAACTGGAGGCGTTCACTGAAAATAGTATTATTGATAAAAAACAGTTTAGAGAAGAGCTTTTAAGAACGAAACAGAGAGGTTATGCTCTTGATGATATGGAACATGAATTTGGTATTAAGTGCATTGCAATGCCTGTCTTTGATAGAACTAAAAATGTCTATGCTGCGATTAGTATAAGTGGAATGGCAAATCATTTTACTGATGCAAATATTGCAGAATGGGCAATGCTTTTAAAAAAATATATTCGTAAAATAGAAAGTAGGCTATAAAGTCTGAAATTGAGTATTAAAAATCCGTCAAAGTATTTTCTTAAATATTTGGCGGATTTTTGTACAGTTTTGGTTGAATTAATTATAAAATGTATAATAAAAGAAAACAGGGAGGTTTTTACATGAAGGTATTAAATTATGGTTCATTGAACGTGGATTATGTATATTCTGTGGATCACATTATTGTAGGAGGAGAAACACAGCACTCCTCCAAGTTGGAGGTTTTCAGTGGGGGAAAGGGACTGAATCAGTCTATAGCTCTGGCGAAGGCGGGCGTGCCGGTTTATCATGCGGGAATTGTAGGATCAGATGGGGATATTCTTCTGGATGCATGTAAGGAAGCGGGAGTAAATACCAAATATATCCGCAGACTGCCGGTTAAGGGTGGACATACTATGATCCAGGTAGATAAGAATGCACAGAACTGCATTATTCTCTATGGCGGAACAAATCAGATGCAGACCAGAGAATTTGTAGATGAAGTGCTTGCAGATTTTGGTGAAGGAGATTATCTGCTTCTCCAAAATGAAATCAATATGCTGGATTATATTATTGATCAGGCATATGAGAAAAAAATGAAGATTGTTATGAATCCATCTCCATTTGATGATAAGCTGAACACCTGTGATTTGGGTAAAATATATCTGTTTTTGCTGAATGAAATTGAAGGTGAGCAGATTACAGGATACAAGGATAAGGATCAGATCCTGGATGCCATGGCAGAGAAATTTCCGAATGCCCGTTTTGTGCTGACACTGGGCAGCGACGGAGCTGTTTATTATGACGGAAAGGAAAAAGTCTTCCAGGATATCTTCGAGGTAAAAGCTGTGGATACCACAGCCGCAGGTGATACGTTTACCGGATATTTCATTGCAGCAGTTATTGAAGACAGAAGTGTTCAGGAGGCTCTGAGGATGGCTGCCAAGGCTTCTTCCATTGCAGTCTCCAGACCGGGGGCAACTCCTTCCATCCCGGCAATGGATGAAGTGAAAGGAAAACTGGGGATGCAGGATTTTAATAAAACAGAATAAGGAAAGAACAGAACAGACAGATGCTGGATATGCAGCTGTCTGTTTTCTTTATTTTGTCGAAAGATTATAGCAATTCCATAAAATAATGCAATCGAGACAGTTCAGCAGAGTGAGAAGGACAAGGAAGATACCTGCAGTCGTGCTGACGCACGGCAAAGATATCTGACGCAGGACTTCACACTATGATGGACTGAATTGTTTGCAGTAATTTATAGAATTGCTATAGGCTTATGGTTTACTATGCCTGAGAGTATAATAAAAATTATATTTTCGAATTATTTACAGATAAATATTCTTGGCAGTTCTGCAAAAAAATCCCAGTTTATATAACATTTGTAAAAAATATGGGTCAGTAAATGAT
>ENA-UBCA01000579-UBCA01000579.1-human-gut-metagenome-genome-assembly--contig:-NODE-579-length-23438-cov-5.313647_pt1 | contig 23438 bp, 22 predicted proteins | sample MGYA00244228_ERZ654716 | MGnify/ENA primary metagenome ERZ654716 (study PRJEB26926, sample SAMN06164557) | human gut metagenome | biome: ENVO:00009003; feature: ENVO:2100002; material: ENVO:00002003... | reverse complement strand
TCTACACGTAAGGAGTCGTCGGCAGCGTCAGATGTGTATAAGAGACAGAGCTTCTTGTCCAACAATATCAAGAGCTTGCAACTTCATCCCAACTTGGGATGAAGTTAAATCTGACCTAGCACCTTGCCTTTTCAGTGCATCCAGTTTCATCTTATAGGCAAATGCCCGCTCACTCGGCAAAATCTGTTCGCGCTGAAGATTGGAATCAACCATGAGCAGAACAGCGGCATCGTCCGACATATCACGGACGATAACCGGCAGGGTTTTCAGTCTAGCAAGCTGTGCAGCGTGTTGGCGGCGATGGCCGGAAATGATTTCGTAGCCACCATCCGGGCGCGGACGAGCAATCAGCGGATTTGTGACACCCAACTGCTTTATGCTTTCTACTGTGCGCTGCATAGCTTCATCATCAATCACCTTAAAGGGATGGTCTTTGAACGGATACAACTCATCAATGGGAATTTGCTGTACCTGTTCGCGCTGTTCTTCCTGCCGCGTTTCTTCGGTGGAAAAAATATCATCGTAGCTGTTCAAACTGACGTTTAAGCCGTTTTTCGGCATCGGCCAACACCCCCTTTGCGATGGAATGATAGGCTTCTGCCACTTTGCCTTTCGGGTCATACTGGAAAATGCTTTTTCCGGTCGTGCTGGTTTCGGCAGCGCGGACAGAACGGGGAATTGTCTGGTCGAACACTTTCAAATGCTTTCCGTAGGCTTGCCGAATCAGATTGCTGATTTGCTGCCCATAGATGGTGCGGCTGTCCGTCATGGTGAGCAGGATGCCCTCAATTTTCAGTTTCGGGTTTATCTGCCGCCTTACTTTCTGCACGGTTTGAAGCAACTGCTCCAGCCCTTTTGCCGAAAGATATTGTGCTTGCACCGGAATCAGTGCGGAATCTGCCGCTGCCAGCGCATTGACCGTCAGCATACCGAGAGAGGGAGTGCAGTCAATCAGAATATAGTCGTACTCGCGTTTTGCGCTTTCCAACACCTGTTTCATCACTTTCTCCCGGCTCATGGTATTCACCAGAGCCACTTCCAGTCCGGCCAGTTCGATGTTGGCCGGGATAAGGTCAACGCCCTCCGCATGGTGCAGAATCCCTTCGCCGGGTGGAATACACTGGTCGTTCATGGCTTTCTGCATAAGAGTAGAGAGTGTAGTGGGCAGTGCATCCGGGTCTTGCCAGCCCATACTGACAGTAAGCGAACCCTGTGGGTCAGCGTCCACAAGCAGAACTTTCTTGCCCTCCATTGCAAGCCCTACGCCCAAATTTTCACAGGTGGTGGTTTTGCCCGTGCCGCCTTTCTGGTTGATAACGGCTATCGTTGTTGCCTTTTTGGAAATTTTCATCACCTCCGAGCTGCTAAATCATGGTTGACTTTGTTTTGATAATAGAGCTGTATTGTGGTTGGAGCATTGAATAGTGCGGCCAGAAGGTACTGCTTCATATTCCGTATCGGGGAAGTGTTCGCTGCCAGACAGTCCAGTACGAAGCGGATGTGGTCTGCATTCAACTTTTTTAGCCGACTGAGCACAACTTCGGCGGGCTTATCATCGCCAGCGATTCTTATGAGTTTACGCTTGCTGTCACAGGTGTCCACCAGCAAATCTACGATCTGATAGATGGTATCTTCATCATCCGGGTAAAGCCGGAGAAGAAGTTCTATCTCCAAAGAATGTGAAAAATATTCTTCGAGCAGTTTACGATTCTTCATTTTCTCCAATTCATCGGAAAGGATAGGATTCGTATTATTCCGCTCTGTCTTACTCTTTTTATTCTTATTACATCGTGATTTGGGCGGGTCTTGACAAGCGTTTTTAGGACTTCCAGATTCGTGATTTTCACGATTCTGGACACGCTCATTTGAAAGGTCTGACGAAAAGTTTTTCACATACACCAAACTCGGTTTGCCCAGTCCACGGCGTTTTCGTTCAATTAAACCAAAATTTTCAAGTTCCCTGAGTAGCTTGGTCGCTTTGTTGTCTGCGCAACACAAAGCCCTCTTGACATCCTCGATCGTGAAAATGATGAACACCCGGCCTTGCTTGTCGAACCATTCATTTTTAACAGAAAGGCTCATGCGGTCAAGCAGGATGCCGTAGAGTGTTTTGGCATCGGTTGACAGATTTTGAAACCGCTGCTCCTGAAACAGTGCTTTGGGGATGCGATAGAACGAAAAAAGTTTTCCGGCCTGTCCATAGAAGTAGTCGAGCGTCATACAATTCTGTCAAGGATGAAAAAATGACGATGTTTCATTGACATGGTTGACAAATCCTCCTTATGAATAATTCGTGCAAACAAAAAAGCGCAATCTCGATTTTTGAAAATCGGAATTGCGCCATGTAACTTAGTAGGGGAGAATGGTCATTTGTCAGGGTCGGTTGACCACAATTTGACCACAAAAGAAACGAAACATCTTGACATCTAACGAAACAGAATGATAAAATAATTTTGAAATTTGATGATACTGCGTACAAGTGGTATCGGAGTGTCCATTGCGTTTTTGAGAGAAGCACAATGGGGTTCAAGAGGCCGTGAGTTCGATTCTCGCCACTCGGATTGAAACAAGACCGACGATTTCAAAAGAGATCGTCGGTCTTGATTTTTTATTCGGCTGTTTCTGGTGCGCTGTCCCGGAGGGGCGGGCACCGCTGCAAGGAGGGCGAGTCTATGAATGCTGCACTGCGCCGGGATGCGGATGTGATCCTTCGTTCCAGCCTGAACGCTGTTCTGCCGGATGAGGCGGTGCGCCGCGCGCTGCGGGATCTCCGGCCCGGGAAGGGCCGGGTGCTTCTGGTGGCTGCGGGCAAGGCGGCCTGGCAGATGGCACACGCGGCGGTTGAAACGCTGGGCCGGGTGGATGGCGGCGTGGTCGTGACCAAGTACGGCCATGTGAAAGGTGAGATCCCCGGGGTGACCTGCTATGAGGCGGGCCACCCGGTGCCGGATGAAAACGGTTTTGCGGCTACCCAAAAGGCGCTGGAGCTGGTGCAGGGGCTGACCGCCGGGGATACGGTGCTGTTCCTGCTTTCCGGCGGCGGCAGTGCGCTGTTCGAGCAGCCGCTCGTTCCCGGGGCAGAGCTGCAGGACATCACGAGCCAGCTGCTGGCCAGCGGGGCCGACATTGTGGAGATGAATACCATCCGCAAGCGGCTTTCCGGTGTGAAGGGCGGGCGGTTCGCGCAGCGCTGTGCCCCTGCGCAGGTGTTCAGTATCGTGCTGAGCGACATTCTGGGGGACCCGCTGGATATGATCGCCAGCGGCCCGGCGGTGCCGGATACCTCCACCTGCGCCCAGGCGCTTGCCGTTGCCGAAAAGTATCATCTGGCACTCTCAGCACAGGCCCGGGCCCTGCTGGCGCAGGAAACGCCCAAAACGCTGGACAATGTGACCACCCGGATCACCGGCAGCGTGCGGAAGCTTTGCCGTGCCGCGGCCAGTGCCTGCCGGAATCTGGGATATGAACCGGTTCTCCTGACCGACCAACTCTGCTGCGAAGCACGGGAAGCAGGCAGCTTTCTTGGCTCCATTGTCCGCACCCAGGCAGGGCAGGGGAAAAAGCTGGCCTACATCGCGGGCGGCGAGACCATCGTTCACCTGACCGGAAAAGGGCTTGGCGGAAGAAATCAGGAGCTGGCCCTTGCGGCTGCGCCTGCCATTGCCAGGCTGAACGCGGCGGTGTTCTCTGTGGGCAGCGATGGCACAGACGGCCCCACCGATGCCGCCGGCGGCTATGTGGATGGGGACACCCTTGCCGCGCTGGAGGCCGGGGGCTGGAGCGGATACGCTGCTTTGCAGAACAACGATTCCTACCACGCCCTGAAAGCAGTGGATGGCCTGATCATCACCGGGGCAACGGGCACCAATGTCAACGATGTGGCGGTGGCCCTGATCGGGGAAAAAACACCGCCTGTGAGCCCGAAAGTTTCCCCGGAGTGGTGATTGCATTCCTCCGTTGAGTATGTTATACTGAACAGCGAACTGAATAGAAAACAGCAGGTGCGTACCGCCCGCGGCTCTGGCTGGGGGCGGGCACGTTAAAAGGGAAGCGGGCGCAAATCCCGCACGATCTCGTCACTGTGATAAGGGAGTTTACCGCCAGGGTGCAGCTGCACCGGTCACTGGAACCCATGTTCCGGGAAGGCGGCGGTGGATGTTGAGCTTTCAGCCAGGAAACCTGCCCGCTGTTGGTACGGGGGCGCAAGCCCCAGATCACGAGGAATTGGTTGTACCCAAAAAGCCTGAAAAAACTGAAAAGGGCCTTTTTGCTTTGCCGTCCCGCAAGCAGAAGGGCCCCTTTTGTTTTGCCGGGCACTCTTTCCTGTACCTTCTGTTCAGCAAAAATCATGTTCAAAAACAGGAAAGGAACGAACAAAAATGAGAAAACGCACCATCCACAAAGCAGCGGCCGCTCTGACCGCTCTGGCCCTCTGCGCCGGTGTACTGACCGGCTGCGGCGGTGCCGCAAGCAGCACCACTGCTTCCAGCACGGCAGGATCTGCTGCCAGCAGCGAGGTTTCCGGCGAGGAGACTGACGAATTGGCCGCAAAGAACGTTGCAGACCTGATCGATGCCATCTATGTGCAGGAGCGCACCGATGACACCGATGCCCAGTGTGAGGCCGCCAAGGCCGCATGGGATGCCCTGACCGATGCCCAGAAGGAGCTGGTCGAGGGCGAAGAGGCTGACCCTGACTACTTTGGCCGCGACACCGGCGATGCTTCCAAGGACGACAGCCGCAATCAGGACGACATCGGCGAGAATGAGCTGCTGGTGGTCTCCTTCGGTACTTCCTTCAACGACAGCCGAGTGAAGGATATCAAGGGCATCGAGGATGCGCTGCAGGCTGCTTATCCCGATTGGTCTGTCCGCCGCGCCTTCACCGCACAGATCATCATCAACCATGTTCAGGCCCGCGACGGCGAGAAGATCGACAACATGCAGCAGGCTCTGGACCGCGCTGTGGCCAACGGCGTGAAGAACCTGGTCGTCCAGCCCACCCACCTGATGCACGGTGCAGAGTACGACGAGATGATGGAGATGATCGACGAGTACAAGGACAAGTTTGAGAGTGTCGCCGTTGCCGAACCCCTGCTGGGCGAGGTTGGTGCCGACGCTGCCGTCATCAACGCCGACAAGGAAGCTGTTGCCAAGGCCGTTACCGCTGCCGCTGTGAAGGATGCCGGTTTCGACAGCCTGGAGGCCGCCGCTGAGGAGAAGGTCGCCTTCGTCTTTATGGGCCACGGCACCTCCCACACCGCAAAGGTGAGCTACAGCCAGATGCAGACCGCCATGCAGACCCTGGGCTACAGCAACGTGTTCATCGGCACAGTGGAGGGTGAGCCCGAGGAGACCGCCTGCGAGAACGTCATCGAGGCTGTCAAGGCCGCCGGTTACACCAAGGTCATCCTGCGCCCCCTGATGGTCGTTGCCGGTGACCACGCCAACAACGATATGGCCGGTGCGGATGACGATTCCTGGCTGAGCCAGTTCCAGGCCTCCGGTGACTTCGCGTCCGTGGAGTGCCAGATCGCCGGTCTGGGTGAGATCGAGGACATCCAGCAGCGCTACATTGAGCACACCAAAGCCGCCATTGATTCCCTGAACGGCTAATATTCCGCATTCCAATGCCCGAAGGGAGAAATCTTTTCGGGCATTTTTTATGGAGAGTTTCCCCGCATGAGGAGAAACACTCCCATTTCAAATTCTGAATTTTTGAGGTATTTCGTTTATGCACTGCAAACAGTTTGTTTCCCTGTCCGTTGCTTCTCTGATGCTGGCCGCCGTCCTCACCGGCTGCGGCGGGGCTTCTTCCGCTGCTTCCTCTGCCGCCAGCTCGGAAGCCGCTTCTGCCGTGAGCGCTGCCGCATCCGAGCCTGCCGAAGCTGCCCTGCCGGACGGCGTGTACACGGCTGAGTTCGACACCGACAGCGGCATGTTCCACGCCAATGAAGCCTGCAATGGCATGGGCACCCTGACCGTGGAGAACGGGCAGATGACCTTCCACGTCAGTCTGGCCTCCAAGAAGATCGTCAACCTGTACGTTGGCATGGCCGCCGATGCCGAGGCCAACAAGGCAGATTGGCTGCTGCCTACCACCGACACCGTCACTTACTCTGATGGCACCTCGGAGGAGGTCTACGGCTATGATATCCCCGTGGCCGCTGTGGACCAGGACTTCCAGCTGGCACTCCTCGGGACCAAGGGCAAGTGGTATGACCACACTGTGAGCATCCGCAATGCACAGCCCAAGGCTGAGGAAGCCGCCGAGACCCCTGCGGACGGTGAATACAGCGTCAATGTGACCCTGGAGGGCGGCTCTGGCCGTGCCACCGTGGAAAGCCCTGCCACCCTGACCGTGGCGGACGGCAAAATGACCGCTGTCATCCTGTGGAGCAGCCCCAATTATGATTACATGATCGTGGACGGCGAGAAGTATCTGCCCACCAACACCGAGGGCAACTCCACCTTTGAGATCCCTGTTTCTGCACTGGGCACCCCGCTGGCTGTCACTGCCGATACCGTAGCCATGAGCACCCCCCATGAGATCGAATATACGCTGACCTTTGCGTTGAACTGATGAAACTGACGAGACAACAATTTCTGCGCGTTCTGCCTGTTACAGTACTGGCCCTGTCGGGTTGCGCCGCCTCCGAAACGGCTCCCGCCAGCACAGAAGAACTGGTCTTTGACCATGCCTGTCCGCTGGATTACGCCACACAGTTTACTGCCGACTGCTATGAGGGCGGCTATACCATGCTGACCCTGACCGAATCGGGGGAGCAGTTCCTTGTGACCCCGGAGGATGCCGCTGCGGTGGAAGGCCTGCCCGAGAGCGTGACGGTGCTGCGTCAGCCCATCCGGAACATCTACCTTGTCTCCACCTCGGTGATGGACCTGTTCCTCGCGCTGGATGGGCTGGACAGCGTGACCCTTTCCGGCACCCGGGCGGAGGGCTGGTATCTGGATGAGGCCAGAGCCGCCATGGAGGCCGGGCGCATTGCCTATGCGGGCAAGTACAGCGCCCCGGACTACGAAAAGATCCTTGCGGCCAACTGCGGCCTTGCCATCGAGAACACCATGATCTACCACACCCCGGAGGTCAAGGAGCAGCTGGAACGGTTCGGCATCCCGGTGCTGGTGGAGCGCTCCAGCTATGAGAGCGGCCCGCTGGCCCGGCTGGAATGGCTCAAGTTCTGGGGCATCCTGCTGGGGAAAGAGGAGCTGGCGGAACAGGAATTCGCCCGGCAGGTGGAGCGCCTTGCACCGCTGACCGGGCAGGCTCCCACCGGCAAGCGCTGTGCCTTTTTCTCCATCACAGCCAACAACCTTGCCAATGTGCGCAAGGGCGGCGACTATGTGGCCCAGATGATCGAGATGGCGGGCGGTGATTATGTTTTTGCGGACCTGGCCGACAACGGCAACAACCTTTCCACCATGAACCTGCCGCTGGAGGATTTTTACGCCGGTGCAAAGGATGCGGATGTGCTCCTTTACAACAGCACCATTGAGGGCGTGGTGCATACCACGGAGGAACTGGTGGCAAAATGCCCCCTGCTGGCCGAGTTCAAGGCCGTGCAGAGCGGCAGTGTCTGGTGCACCACCCAAAGCTTTTTCCAGCAGAGTACGGCGCTGGTCGATTTTGTGCTCGACCTGCACCGTGTCTTTACGGAGAACGACCCCGCCGACCTGCAATTTCTGAGGAAAGTAGAGTAACCTATGACCAGCAAAAAGCGCCTGATCCTTTCTTACGGCATCCTTGCCCTGCTGCTGGCGGTGCTGTTTGCCGCCAACCTGTTCTGGGGCAGTGTGTCCCTGACACCGGGGGCAGTGTTGGCGGCCCTGACCGGCCGCGGGCAGGACGCTTTGAGCGTGGGCATCATCACCCAGCTGCGCCTGCCCCGGGCTGTGATGGTGGTGCTGCTGGGGGCGGCGCTCTCGGCGGCAGGCTACCTGCTGCAGACCTTTTTTGCCAACCCCATTGCAGGGCCCTTTGTCATGGGTATTTCCAGCGGGGCCAAGCTGGCCGTGGCACTGGTCATGGTGGCTTTTCTGAACCATGGCCTGCTCACCAGCTCCCTTACCCTGATCACAGCCGCCTTTGCGGGGGCCATGGCCTCCATGGCCTTTGTGCTGGCGGTCTCCCGGCGGGTGCAGCGGATGAGCATCCTTGTCATCTTCGGCGTAATGATCGGCTACATCTGTTCGGCCGTCACGGAGTTTGTGGTGGCCTTCGCTCAGGACAGCAACATCGTCAACCTCCACAACTGGTCTCAGGGCAGCTTTTCCGGCATGACCTGGGGCAATGTGCGGGCGGCGGCGCTGGTGGTGCTGCCCGCTCTGGCGGCAGCATTCTGCCTTTCCAAGCCCATGGCCGCCTACCAGATGGGGGAGGCCTACGCCCGGAGCGTGGGCATCAATGTCAAAGCCTTTTCCCGGCTGCTGGTGCTGCTTTCCAGCCTGCTGGCCGCCTGTGTCACGGCCTTTGCGGGGCCCATCTCCTTTGTGGGCATCGCGGTGCCCCATCTGGTCAAGCAGCTGTTCGGCAGCGCAAGGCCGCTGGTGGTGCTGCCCGGGTGCTGCCTGGGCGGGGCCGCCTTCTGCCTGCTGTGCGACCTCATCGCCCGCAGTATGTTTGCCCCCACCGAGCTTTCAATCAGCGCCGTAACGGCAGTATTTGGTGCACCGGTGGTCATCTGGCTGCTGGTGCGCCGGGGTCAGGAGGGTGTGCGATGAAATACCGCTGTGAAACGAAAGAACTGGCCATCGGCTATGGCGGTGCGCCCCTTGCTTCCGGCATCACGCTGGGGGCGGTGCCGGGGCAGATCCTGGCCCTCATCGGGCCAAACGGCGCGGGCAAATCCACCCTGCTCAAAACGCTGGCGGGCCAGCTGGCTCCCCTGGGCGGGGCTGTCCTGCTGGATGGCCGCAGCCTGACCGATTACACCGGCCCGGCCCGGGCCCGGAAGCTGGCCCTGATGCTGCCCCACACCCGCCGCACCGAACTGACTTCCTGCTTTGAGTTTGCCGCCGCCGGGCGTATCCCCTATACCGGGCGGCTGGGCATCCTGTCCGATGCCGACCGGCAGGCCGTGCGGGACGCGCTGGAACTGGTGGGGGCTTCCCCTCTGGCGGGCCGGGATTTCAACTGCATCAGCGACGGCCAGCGCCAGCGCGTTCTGCTGGCCCGCGCCATCTGCCAGCAGCCCGGAGTTCTGCTGCTGGACGAGCCGACCTCTTTTCTGGATGTCAAGGGAAAAATCGAGCTGCTGACCATCCTGCAGAAACTGGCCCATGAGCAGGGGCTGGCCGTGATCGTCAGCCTGCACGAGCTGGACATGGCGCAGAAGATCGCGGATGCGGTGGTCTGCGTGTTCCCGCACAGCGTTTCGGGGGTGCTGACCCCAAAGGAGGCCTTTGCCCCGGAGAACATCCGGGCGCTGTACAGCCTGACCAAAGAGCAGTACGAGGCCGTGTTCGGTCCGGAAAAGCCTGCCGGGCCAAAGTTTGAACATTACGTCCGCAGTGGGCAGAAGCTGCTCCGCTGCGGGTACACCACCGGCACCTGCGCGGCGCTGGGTGCGGCGGGGGCCGCGCGGCTCCTGCTCACCGGCCATGCCCCGGAGAGCGTTGCCCTGCGCACGCCGAAGGGCATCGTGGTGGAGGTGGCTCCGCTGTACTGCCGTCCCGCCGGAGCCGGTGCCGAATGCGCCATTGAGAAGGACGGCGGGGATGATGTGGATGTGACCACCGGCCTGCCCGTGATCGCCGCCGTAGAATTGCTGCCCAATACCACCGAGATCCGCATCTCCGGCGGCAAGGGCGTGGGTCGGGTGACCAAGGCCGGGCTGGACCAGCCGGTGGGGGAAGCTGCCATCAACCATGTGCCCCGGCAGATGATCGCCGAGGCCCTGCAAAGGGAAGCCGAGAGCGCCTGCTACACCGGCGGCTTTGCCGTGACCATCTCCATCGAGGGCGGGGAAGAGGTGGCAAAGCGCACCTTCAACCCCCACATCGGGGTCGAGGGCGGGCTTTCGGTGCTGGGAACCAGCGGCATTGTGGAGCCTATGAGCCAGCAGGCAATTCTGGACACCATCCAGCTGGAAATGAATCAGGCCGCTCTCCGAGCGGGCAGCCCCAGGCGGCTCATCCTGGCCCCCGGCAATTACGGGCTGGACTATCTGCACGAAAGATACCCGGAGTTTCACGCTGTTCCGGTGGTGAAAACCTCGAACTTTATTGGAGACACGCTGGATATGGCTGCTGCGGCCCGCTTTGAAGAGGTGCTTCTGGTGGGCCATGTGGGCAAGCTGGTCAAGGTGGCGGGCGGTATTATGAACACCCATTCCCACACTGCCGACTGCCGCACCGAGCTGTTCTGCACCCATGCGGCGCTCTGCGGCGCTTCCCGGGAAGTCTGCGCCGCCCTGATGAACGCTGCCACCACCGATGCCTGTCTGGAACTCCTGGACAGCGCCGGCCTGCGGGCTCCGGTGCTGGAAAGCCTGCTGCGGGCGGTCCAGCTCCACCTTGACCGGCGGGCCTGCGGGGCGTTCCGGGTGGGGGCGGTGCTGTTTTCCAACCAGCACGGCCCGCTGGGAGCCACCGACACTGCCGCACAACTGCTGAACGAATGGAAGGAGCATTGAGATGGTACATTTTGTAGGCGCAGGCCCCGGCGCACCTGACCTCATCACCCGGCGGGGCGCGGCCCTGCTGCAGGAAGCCGACTGCATCATTTATGCGGGCAGTCTGGTCAACCCGGCTCTGCTGGGGCTGGCGAAGCCGGAGTGCGCCGTTTACAACAGCGCCGAGATGACGTTGGAACAGGTGCTGGACGTGATGCGCCGGGTGGAAGCCGCAGGCGGGACCACCGTGCGGCTCCACACCGGCGACCCCTGCCTGTATGGGGCCATCCGGGAGCAGATGGACGCACTGGATGCGGATGGCATCCCCTACGATGATACCCCCGGCGTGTCCAGCTTTTGCGGGGCGGCGGCGGCGCTGAACGCCGAGTACACCCTGCCCACCATCAGCCAGACCGTGATCATCACCCGGATGGAGGGGCGCACCCCGGTGCCGGAAAAGGAGAAGCTGGCCAGCCTTGCCGCCCATGGGGCAACCATGGTGATCTTCCTCTCCATCGGCCTCATCGACAAGGTGCAGCAGGCCCTGCTGGCAGGCGGAGCCTACACGCCGGAGACTCCTGCCGCCGTGGTCTACAAGGCCAGCTGGCCGGAGCAGAAAGTGGTGCGCTGCACCGTGGGCACGCTGGCCGGGAGCACCCGCGCCAACGGCATCACCAAAACGGCGCTCATCGTGGTGGGGGAATTTCTGGGCACCCGGTATGAGCGGAGCAAGCTCTACGACCCAACCTTTACGACGGAGTTCCGCAAGGGGGCAGACCAGTGACCCGCGCCTATCTCGCCTTTACGGAAAAAGGACTGGCGCTGGCCCAAAAGCTGGCCGGTGCCCTGCCCGGCACCGTAGACCGCTGCGGCCATGGCGGGCCTAGCCTTGCCGATTGGGCTGCGGAGCAGTTCGCCCATGCGGATGCCCTGATCTTTGTGGGGGCTGTGGGCATTGCGGTGCGGGCCATTGCGCCCCACTGCCGGAGCAAGGCGGTGGACCCTGCCGTGGTGGTGCTGGATGAGTGCGGCCATTTTGCGGTGCCGATCCTTTCGGGCCATCTGGGCGGGGCCAACGATCTGGCCCGGGCGCTGGCGGCGGTCTGCGGTGCGGTGCCGGTCATTACCACGGCCACCGATGCCAACGGGGTGTTTGCCGTGGATGCGTGGGCCAGGCACCAGAACTGCGCCGTGCTGGAGCCGGGGCGCATCAAGCGCGTCAGCAGCAGACTGCTGGCGGGCGGTCCGGTGCGGTACCGGTCGGAATTCCCCATAGCCGGGCAGGCCCCGGCCGGGGTGGTCCCGGCGGGGGAGGCAGAGCGCGCCGACTTTGCCCTGACCCTTTTCCCGGCGGGCGATGCGCTGCACCTGATCCCGAAGATCGGTGTGCTGGGCATCGGGTGCAGGCGGGGGACCAGCGCTGCACAGCTTGAAGCGGCCTTTGCACAGTTCTGCACGGCCCACGGCCTTGCAGCAGTGTGCATCACGGCGGCAGCCAGCATCGACCTGAAAGCCCATGAGCCGGGCCTGCTGGAATTTTGCAGAATCCACGGCTGGCCGGTGCAGTTCTATTCTGCCGCACAGCTGCAGAACGCCCCCGGGCAGTTCACACCTTCGGCCTTTGTCCGGAGCGTGACCGGTGTGGACAATGTCTGCGAGCGGGCGGCGGTGCTGGCGGCAGGCGGCACGATCATTCTTCCCAAACAGGCGGGCAACGGCGTGACCTTTGCGCTGGCGCTTCGTCCCTTTGCCCCGGATTGGAGGTGGCAGGATGCCTAATGTTGTTTTTGTTGTCGGGCTTGGGCCCGGGAATCCCCGGTTTCTGACCGCACAGGCGCAGAGCGCCTTAACGCAAGCCGAGGTGCTGTGCGGCTATACGGTCTATCTGGATCTGGTGCGCCCCTACTTCCCGGACAAGCTCTATTATTCCACCGGCATGACCAAGGAGATCGACCGCTGCCGTTGGGCGCTGGAAACGGCCCGGAGCGGCAGGGCGGTGGCGCTGGTCTGCTCAGGAGATGCCGGGGTCTACGGCATGGCAAGCCCTCTGCTGGAGCTGGCCGAGCACTTCCCGGATGTGACGGTGGAGGTGGTGCCCGGCCTGACCGCCGCCCTGAGCGGCGGTGCGGTGCTGGGTGCCCCGCTGGCCCACGATTTCTGTGTGCTCTCCCTCTCTGACCGGCTTACGCCCTGGGAGGTCATTGAGCGGCGGCTGGCGGCAGCAGCCATGGGGGATTTCTGCATCGCGCTGTACAACCCCTCCTCCAAGGGGCGGCCGGACTATCTGGCGCGGGCGGTGCGCATCCTGCTGGCAAACGGCAAAGCACCCGGAACGGTCTGCGGCATTGTGCGGAACATTGGCCGGGAGGGGCAGGAAAGCCGCGTTCTGACGCTGGCTGCGCTGGAAACCACCCCGGTGGATATGTTCACCACCGTGTTTGTCGGCAACGCCCAGACCCGCCAGCTGAGCGGGCGGATGGTCACGCCGCGGGGGTACCGCGCATGAGGGCCGTGGTATTCAGCGGCACCACCGAGGGCCGTGTGTTTTCAAAGCAGCTGGCCGCACTGGGGGCCGAGGTACTGGTCAGCGTGGCCACCCCGCTGGGGGCCGAGGAACAGGGCGAAAGGTCCGGCATCACCGTCCACTGCGGGCGGCTGACCCCGGAGGAGATGACCGCCCTGCTGCAAGGGGCTGACCTCTGTGTGGATGCGACCCATCCCTATGCCGTGGAGGCCACCCGGAACATCCGGGCAGCCTGCAAAACAGCGGGCACGGAGTACCGCCGCCTGCTCCGGCCCGAAAGCCCGCTGCCTGCCGGGAGCATGGTGTTTGCCTCTGCGGCCCATGCGGCGGGATTTCTGGCCCGGACGCAGGGAAATGTCCTGCTTGCCACCGGGGCCAAGGAGCTTTCTGCCTTTGCTGTGCTGGAACCGGCACGGCTTTTTCCCCGTGTCCTGCCCACCCGGGAGGGCATTGCCGCCTGCGAGGGGGCAGATATCCCCCATAAGAACATCATCGCCATGCAGGGGCCGTTCTCCTATGCGCTGAACCGGGCGCTGATGGAGCAGTTTGCCATCCGCTTCCTCGTTACCAAAGATGGCGGCGCGGCGGGCGGCTTTGAAGAAAAAGCCCGGGCAGCGCAGGACACCGGGGCTCAGCTCATCGTCATCCGCCGCCCGGCCGAGCAGGGCGAAACGGCGGAACAGATCCTGACACATTGTAAGGAGATGCTGCAATGATCACACTCATCGGGATGGGGTCGGGCACGCCGGAAAGCCTGACCGCGCAGGGCCTTGCCGCCCTGCAGAACGCCGGACTGATCCTGGGGGCAAAGCGCCTGCTGGAACAGCTGCCGCAGGGCTGCACGGATCACCGGAAGGCCCTGTATCAGCCTGAGGATGTCCTTGCCGCGCTGGCGGCTGACCCGGAGGTGGATGCTGCCCTTGTGTACAGCGGCGACACCGGGTTTTATTCCGGTGCGGCCCAGCTGCTGCCGATGCTGCGGGCTTTTGGCATCTCCTGCCGGGTGCTGCCGGGGCTTTCCAGCGTTCAGCTGCTGGCCGCTGCGGTGGGCCGCTCCTGGCAGGAATGGAAGCTGGTCTCGGCCCACGGCTGTGCCTGCGACCCGGTGGCCGAGTGCCTGACGGCCGGGGGAAAGCCTGTGTTTTTCCTGACCGGCGGGGCAGAAACGCCTGCCTCCCTCTGCGGCCGGCTGGCTGCTGCCGGGCTGGGCGATGCCCATGTGCTGGTGGGCGAAGAGCTGGGCCGGGCAGAGGAAAAGATCCTGTTCGGCACGGCGCAGGAGTTTGCGCAAAAGCAGTTTGCAAGCCTGAGCGTTCTGCTTGTCGAACACGTTCCTCAGCCGCCCCGGCGGGTGCCCGGCTTCCCGGATGAAGCCTTCCACAGGGGAGAGGTGCCCATGACCAAGCAGGAGGTGCGGGCGGCGGCGCTGGCCAAGCTGGCCGTGCAGCCCGGCGATACCCTGTGGGATGTGGGCGCGGGCACCGGCAGCGTGAGCGTGGAGCTGGCACTGGCCGCACCCCGGGGGCATGTGTATGCCGTGGAGTGTGACCCGAAGGCCTGCGGGCTCATCCGGCAGAACCGGGAAACGTTCCACGCCTGCAACCTGACACTGATGGAGGGCCGCGCCCCCGCCGCGCTGGCTGACCTGCCCGCCCCGGATGCCGTGTTCATCGGCGGGACCAAGGGGGGCATGGAGGCTGTGGTGGACACGGTGCTTGCCCGGAATCCGAACGCCCGCATCTGCATCTCTGCCATTGCGCTGGAAACGCTGAGCGCCGCCGTGGCCGCACTGACTGCCCACGGCCTTGCCGCGGAGGTGACGCAGATCGCAGTCAGCCGCACCCGGCCTGCGGGCAGGCTCCACCTGCTGATGGCCAATAACCCCATCTTCCTTATCACAGGAGAACGCAAATGATCCAATTTCTTGTGGCCGCGCCCTGTTCCGGCAGCGGCAAAACCACACTGACCTGCGCTCTGCTGGCGGCGCTCAAGCGGCGGGGGCAGGACCCCTGCTCCTTCAAGAGCGGGCCGGACTATATCGACCCCATGTTTCACCGGGCCGTGCTGGGGGTGGAAAGCCATAATCTCGACCTGTTTTTCTCCGCACCGGAGACCGTGCGCGCGCTCTATGCGCAGGCCGCAGCCGGGCACGGGGCAGCTGTGTGCGAGGGTGCCATGGGCTTTTACGATGGACGGGGCGGCGTGAGCGATACCGCCAGTGCCTGGCATCTGGCCGATACGCTGGGCCTGCCGGTGCTGCTGGTGGTCCAGCCCAGAGGGGCCAGCCTGACACTGGCGGCCCAGATCAACGGACTGAAGCAGTTCCGCACCCCCAGCCATCTGGCGGGCATCCTGCTCAATGAATGCGCCCCCCATTTGTATGCTCTGCTGGCTCCCATGCTGGAACGGGAGACCGGCCTGCCGGTGCTGGGCTATCTGCCCCACCTGCCGGATGCTGCCCTTGAGAGCCGCCACTTAGGGTTGAAAACTGCCGGGGAGATCGCGAACCTGCAGCAGAAGATCAGCCGGATGGCCGATGCGCTGGTGGTGGATTGGGAGAAGCTTTTTGCCCTGACCGAAGGCGCAGCGCCTTTGGTGCACACAGATCGGCTCCCCCCTGCGGGAGAGCTGCCGCCCCAGGGGGCAGAGGAACAGCGCCCCCGCGTTTCCATTGCCGTTGCAAGGGATGCGGCGTTTTGCTTCACCTACGCCGAAACGCTGGAAGCACTGGAGCAGGCGGGGGCGGAGCTCTGCTGGTTCAGCCCCCTGCAGGACTCCGCCCTGCCGGAGCAGATCGGCGGGCTCTATCTGCCCGGCGGCTACCCGGAGCTGTATGCCGGGCAGTTGAGCGCGAATCGCTCCATGCTGGCCTCTGTGCGCCGTGCTGTGGAGCGCGGTCTGCCCACGGTGGCCGAGTGCGGGGGCTTTCTCTATCTGGGCCAGAGCCTGGAGGATGCCAACGGGGAACGCTGGCCCATGGCAGGCGTTCTGCCGGGGCAGGGCTTCCGAGTGGGGCGGCTGGTGCGGTTTGGATACGCGGCATTGACTGCCCACACCGACAGTATGCTGTTCCGCGCCGGGGAGCGTCTGCCCGTGCACGAGTTCCACCACTGGGATTCCACGGACAACGGCACCGGATTTACCGCCGCAAAGCCCAACGGGAAACAATGGGACTGCGGCTTTGCAAACGAGCATTTCTATGCGGGCTTCCCGCATTTGTATTGGGCGGGCACGGCCCTGCCCCGGCGGTTCGTGGATGCCGCCGCACACTATCATCAAGAGGAACAGGACCAATGACAGAGCTTGAACTGAAACAGCTTCTTTCCAAGATCACCCGGCCGGACGAGACCGCACGCACCGCCGCCCACGCCCACTGGGCCAGCCTGGCCAAGCCGCTGGGTGGGCTGGGCAGGCTGGAGACCATGCTGGAGGATGCCGCCGCCCTGACCGGTACGGCAGAGCTGGCGTTTTCCCGCCGGGCCGTGCTGGTGCTCTGCGCCGACAATGGCGTGGTGGCGCAGGGCGTGAGCCAGACAGACCAGAGCGTGACCCGGGCCGTGGCCGAGAACCTTGCCGCCCGGCGCACCAGTGTCTGCCAGATGGCAAAAACGGCCCGCTGCGAAGTGGTTCCTGTGGACCTTGGCATGGCCGGGGAGCCGGTGCCCGGGGTGCAGAACTGCCGCATTGCCGCCGGAACGGCGGATTTCACCACCGGCCCTGCCATGACCCGCCAGCAGGCGGTGGATGCCATTGCGGCAGGCATCGGGCTTGTCCGGGCGCAGAAGGCGGCGGGGGTGCAGCTGCTGGCCACGGGCGAGATGGGCATTGGCAACACCACCACCTCCAGCGCCGTGGCTGCTGTTCTGCTGGGTCAGCCCGTGGAGCGGATGACAGGCCGGGGCGCGGGCCTTTCCGACGCGGGGCTTGCCCGCAAGCTGGATGCCATCCGGCGGGGCATTGCGCGGAATCAGCCCGATGCCGCTGACCCTCTGGATGTGCTCTCCAAGCTGGGCGGGTTCGACATCGCCGGGCTGTGCGGTGTCTTTCTGGGCGGTGCGCTGGAAGGCCTGCCCGTGCTGATGGATGGCTTCATCAGCGGGGTGGCGGCGCTGTGCGCGGTGCGGCTCTGCCCCGCCGCAGAAAAGGCCGTGTTTGCCAGCCACTGCTCCACCGAACCGGCAGCAAGGCTGGTGCTGGAAGCGCTGGGCAAAGCGCCCCTGCTCACCGCCGGGCTCCATCTCGGCGAGGGCACCGGAGCGGTGGCAAGCATCCCGCTGTGGGATATGGCGCTGGCCGTTTACCGCGATTGCTATTCCTTCACGGAGGGCGGCATTACGCCGTACACCCCCCAATGCTGACGCTGGTATTGGGCGGTGCCGCCAGCGGCAAGAGCGGGTATGCCGAGAGCCTGGTGCTGAAAACCGCACTCCCGCGCTATTACATCGCCACCATGCAGGTGTGGGATACCGAGTGTGCCGCCCGGGTGGAAAAGCACCGGAAGATGCGGGCGGCAAAGCAGTTTGAGACCGTGGAGTGCCCTTTGCATCTGGAGAACATCCATCTGCCTGCCCGGGGAACTGCGCTGTTGGAGGATCTGGGCAACCTGACCGCCAACGAGCTCTACGACCCCGCCGGGGCGGGAGAAAATGCGGCTTCGGCCATTTTGGAAGGACTGGACCAATTGGCCGGACAATGCGCGCACCTCATTGTGGTCTCCAACGAGGTGTTCAGCGGCGGTGCCGACTACGCAGGCGACACCGGGCGCTACCTGAAAGCGCTGGCGCAGGTGAACAATGCCCTTGCCGCCCGGGCTGACCATGTGGTGCGGGTGGTGTGCGGCATCCCGGTCTATTATAAAGGAGTGGAAAAATGATTGGATTGCAGACCATTGCAGTGGCCTTTGCCATGTTTTCGGCCCTGCCGGTGCCGCAGTTCGCGTGGAACCAGAAAAACATGCGGTATGCCATGTGTGCCTTCCCGCTCATCGGGGTGGTCATTGGCGGGCTGTGGTGCCTGTGCGGCGCTCTGCCCCTGCCGATGCCCGCAAAGGCGGCGGGGTTCTGCCTGATCCCGGTCTGGGTCACGGGCGGCATCCACCTGGATGGCTATGCCGACACCTGTGATGCCCTTTCCAGCTATGGCGACCGGGAAAAGAAGCTGGAGATCCTCAAAGACCCCCACTGCGGTGCCTTTGCAGTGATCCGGCTGTGCAGTTATTTTGCGGCCTACCTTGCCCTTTGCGCCTGCGTGGACTTCACGCCCCGGGTGGGCCTGTGCTGGACACTGGCCCTTGTGCTGGAACGGGCCCTCTCGGGCCTGGCCGTGGCATCGTTTCCGATGGCAAAGAACACCGGCCTTGCCCACACCTTTGCCACGGCGGCGGATCGAACTACTGTCCGCCGGGTGCTGATGGTGCTGGCCGCTCTGCTCAGCGCCGCCCTGCTGGCACTGGGCGGCTGGGCGCTGGTGCTGGCGGCGTTTCTTGTGTTTGCACGCTATCATGTTGTTTCGGACAAGCAGTTTGGCGGCATCACCGGCGATCTGGCCGGGTGGTTTTTGCAAAAAGCCGAGCTGTGGATGCTGGCGGCGCTGTGTGCCTGCCAGTGGGGAGGACTGTTATGATCTTTATCACCGGGCCGCTGTACAGCGGCAAGCGCACCTTTGCCCAGCGCCTGCCCGGCACCCGCATTGCGGAGGTGCAGGCCCTGGCCGCAGAGGCTGAGGATCTGGAAAAACTTGCGGAGGAGCTCTCCGCTTATGATATCGTGATGGCCACCGAGGTGGGCGGCGGCGTGGTGCCCATGGACGCAGGGGAGCGGGCCGCCCGGGAAGCCGCCGGGCGGCTGGCCTGCCTGCTGGCGGCCCGGGCCGGGTGCGTGGTGCAGATGTTCTGCGGCATCCCCACAGTATTGAAAGGAGAACTTCCCCCATGCTGATCTATCTTCTGCGCCACGGCCTGACGGCCTACAACGCCGAAAAGCGCTATCAGGGCCAGCGGGATATTCCCCTGTGCCCCGCGGGCCGCGCCCAGCTGCGGCAGGCGGATCTCCGGCCGGAAACGGTCTATATCACCCCGCTCTGCCGCACCCGGCAGACTGCGGAGGTGCTCTTCCCGGGTGCAAGGTTCGTGGAGGTGAAAGACCTGCAGGAGATGTGCTTCGGCAGCTTTGAGGGCCGCAATTTCATTGAGATGGAGCACGACCCGGACTATCTGGCCTGGGTGAACGCCAACTGCGAAAGCCCCTGCCCGGACGGCGAGACCAAGGCTGTCTTTTCGGAGCGGGTGTGCAGGGCCTTTGCCGCACTGGTGGACAGGGCCCTTGCCGATGGGGAAGAGACACTGGTCATTCTGGCCCACGGCGGCACCCAGATGGCTGCCATGGAGCGCTACGCCCTGCCCCATGCGGATTATTACCACTGGTGCGCCCCCAACGCGGGCGGCTACGTTCTGGATGCAGGAGATTGGGCGGAGCAGCGGGTGCTGCACCTGCTGAAGACTGTGCAGTACACAAAGGAGGATGCCCGATGATCGAATACGCAGTACTCGGCGGTTTTGTGCTGGACTGCCTCTTTGGCGACCCGGCCTGGCTGCCCCACCCGGTGGTGTACATGGGCAAGGCCATCTCGGCGCTGGAAAAGCGCCTGCGGGCCCGCCTGCCCAAAACGCCTCAGGGGGAACTGCTGGGCGGGGCCATTGTGGCCTTCTGCCTGCCGGTGGGCACCTTTCTGCTGACGAGCCTTGTCTGCCTGGGGGCTGCCCGCATCAGCCCGTGGCTGGGGCTGGCCGTCCAGATGTTCTGGTGCGGGCAGGCACTGGCCGCAAAGGGATTGGCGCAGGAGAGCACCAATGTTTACCGGGAGCTGGTCAAGCCCGACCTGCCTGCCGCCCGCAGGGCGGTCAGCCGCATCGTGGGGCGGGACACCCAGGATCTGACGCTGGAGGGAGTGACCAGAGCCGCTGTGGAGACGGTGGCCGAAAACGCCAGCGACGGCGTGATCGCGCCCCTGCTCTATATGCTCATCGGCGGTGCACCGCTGGCCCTGGCCTACAAGGCCATCAACACGATGGACAGTATGCTGGGCTACAAAAACGAAAAATACCTCTACTTTGGCCGCATCCCTGCCAAGCTGGACGATGCGGCAAATTACCTTCCCAGCCGCCTTGCCGCCCTGCTGTGGGTGGCTGCCGCAGCCTTTACGCACAATGACGCAAAAGGGGCGTGGAAGATCTGGCGGCGGGACCGCCGGAACCACGCCAGCCCCAACAGCGCCCAGACCGAGAGCGCCTGCGCCGGTGCGCTGGGGGTGCGGCTGGCCGGGCCCGCCTATTACTTTGGAGAATACTACGCCAAGCCCACCATCGGCGATCCGCTGCGTCCCATTGAACCGGAGGATATCCTGCGTGCCAACCGGATGATGTACGTGGCAAGCGCTTTTGCACTGGCGTGGGGCGTGGCAATACGCGCTATCTTGTAACCACCTCGCCCTCTCAGTCATGCCTTGCATGACAGCTCCCCCAAAGGGGGGAGCCAAGAACTGGGAACCAGAATCATCCAGGAAAAGGAGAACGAACATGCAACTAGTACATGGCGGCGATTGGGCCGGTTACCGGGCCGAGTTCGGGCGGGATGCGCTGGATTTTTCGGCCAACGTCAGCCCGCTGGGCCTGCCGGAAGGGGTGGCCCGGGCCATCACGGCGGCATTGCCTACGGCCGATCGCTACCCCGACCCCCTGTGCCGGGAGCTGCGGGCAAAGCTGGCGCTCCATGAGGGCGTACCGGCGGAGCAGATCCTCTGCGGCAATGGGGCGGCAGACCTTATCTTCCGGCTGGTCTGGGCCAAAAAGCCCAGCAGGGCGCTGGTCACCGCCCCCACCTTTGCGGAGTATGCCACTGCTTTGGAAAGTGTCGGATGCACGGTGGAACGCTTCTTTTTGCGGGAGCAGGAGGACTTTGCGGTCACGGATGCGTTCTGTGCGGCCATCCGCCCGGGGGTGGACATGGTATTCCTCTGCCAGCCCAACAATCCCACCGGCCAGCTGACGGCCCTGCCGCTGGTGGAGCAGATCCTCCGCCGCTGCGCGGCGTGCGGCACCCTGCTGGTGGTGGACGAATGCTTCCTTGATTTCCTGCCCGACCATGCCCTGCACACGGCAAAAGGCCTGCTGGGGGAGGGGAATCTGGTCATCCTGAAAGCCTTCACCAAGCTTTACGGCATGGCGGGCGTGCGGCTGGGCTATGCCCTGAGTGCCGACACGGCGCTGCTGGAACAGATGCAGGCCTGCGGCCAGCCCTGGGGTGTTTCCAGTCTGGCGCAGGCGGCAGGCCTTGCCGCGCTGGAGGAGACAGCGTATGTGGAAAAGGTCCGGGCCCTCATTGCCGAACAGCGGCCCCGCCTGACGGCCGGGCTGCGGGCGCTGGGCCTGCGGGTGCTGGACGGCAGGGCAAACTACCTGCTGTTTCAGGCCCCGGAGACGCTGGGAGAAGCCCTGCGGCAAAGGGGCGCTGTGCTGCGCAGCTGTGCGAACTATCCCGGGCTGGGCCCCGGCTGGTACCGCACCGCCGTGCGCACCGGGTCTGAAAACGAACAGCTTATAAAACTTCTTGCGGAGGTGCTGGAATGAGCAAGGCAAAGTGCATCATGGTGCAGGGAACCATGAGCGGTGCAGGCAAAAGCCTGCTGTGCGCTGCCCTCTGCCGCATTTTTGCGCAGGACGGTTACCGCGTGGCTCCCTTCAAGAGCCAGAACATGGCGCTGAACAGCTTTGTCACCCGGGATGGGCTGGAAATGGGCCGGGCACAGGTGGTGCAGGCGCAGGCCGCAGGCATCGAGCCGGATGTGAGGATGAACCCCATCCTGCTCAAGCCCAGCAGTGACGTGGGCAGTCAGGTCATCGTGAACGGCGAGGTGCGGGGCCAGATGCCCGCCGCCGCCTACTTCAAAATGAAAAGAGCGCTCATCCCGGAGATCCTCTCGGCCTACAACAGTCTGGCCGAAACTGTGGACATCATCGTCATTGAGGGGGCCGGAAGCCCGGCGGAGATCAACCTGAAGGCAGACGATATCGTCAACATGGGTCTTGCCCGGCTGGTGGATGCCCCCGTTCTGCTGGCGGGAGACATCGACCGGGGCGGTGTGTTCGCCCAGCTGTACGGCACGGTGGCGCTGCTGGAGCCGGAGGAGCGCGCCCGCATCAAGGGGCTGCTCATCAATAAATTCCGCGGCGATGTGGAGATCCTGCGCCCCGGCCTTGCTATGCTGGAAGAGAAAACGCAGCTGCCGGTGCTGGGGGTCGTGCCCTACCTGAAGGTGGACATTGAGGACGAGGATTCCCTTTCCACCCGGCTGGATGCGGGCAGAACAGTCCACCCGCTGGATGCAGCCATCCTCCGTCTGCCGCACATCTCCAACTTTACCGATTTCATGCCGCTGGAGCAGCACCCGCTGCTGGGCGTGCGGTATGTGCAGAATACCCGCCAGCTGGGCACACCGGATCTCATCATCCTGCCCGGCACCAAGAACACAGTGGATGACCTGCTTTGGCTGCGGCAGTCCGGGCTGGAAGCAGCCCTGTTGAGGCTGGCGACCAACGGCACGCCGGTGCTGGGGGTCTGCGGCGGGTATCAGATGCTGGGCGAGACGCTGGCCGACCCTGAGGGCACGGAGAGCGGTACGGCGCAGACCGTGCGGGGGCTGGGGCTGCTGCCCACCCACACGGTCTTTACCGGCCAGAAGCACCGCACCCAGGACACTGCCGCCGTGACCGCCGCCTCCTTTGCGGGTGCGGCCCTGACTGGATATCAGATCCACACCGGCCGCACCGAGGTGCAGGGGGTGCCCTTCTGCACACTGGCAGACGGCACACCCGAGGGCTGCGTGCAGGACAATGTGTTCGGTACCTACCTGCACGGCCTGTTTGATACCGGTGAACTCACCGAGAAGCTGGTGGCCCTGCTCTGCCGGCGCAAGGGCATTGCGCCGGACAGTGCCGCCCTCATCCCGATGGAGCAGTACCGCCAGCAGCAGTTTGACCTGCTGGCCGATGGCGTGCGCGGCGCGCTGGATCTGGATGCCGTTTACGCGGCCATGGGGTTGGAGAACCCGCGGAGGAATGCACAATGATCCCACAACATCATCTGCCCGCCGACATTGAGCGGACAAGCCTTTCCATCATCACGGCAGAGCTGGAAGCGTTGGGCCTGACCCCGCCGCCCGAGACTGCCGCTGTGGTCAAGCTGTCTCTTATACACATCTCCGAGCCCACGAGACTAGCGCTCATCTCGT
>ENA-UBCA01000526-UBCA01000526.1-human-gut-metagenome-genome-assembly--contig:-NODE-526-length-24641-cov-5.439803_pt1 | contig 24641 bp, 21 predicted proteins | sample MGYA00244228_ERZ654716 | MGnify/ENA primary metagenome ERZ654716 (study PRJEB26926, sample SAMN06164557) | human gut metagenome | biome: ENVO:00009003; feature: ENVO:2100002; material: ENVO:00002003... | reverse complement strand
GCTCGGAGATGTGTATAAGAGACAGGTATAGGGCGGAACGGCAGCAGGAGGAAAACTGAATTATGAAAAACAACGATCTTCGCACTCTCACCCGACTGGCACTGCTGGTCGCCATCGAGCTTGTAATGAAGGCCATCGGCCTGGGCAGTGTGCCCATGGGCCCGCTTTACATGAGCTTCCTGACCCTGCCCATTGCGGTGGGTGCCATCACCATGGGCCCCGTGGCCGGTGCTGTGCTGGGCGGCGTGTTCGGCGCGGTGAGCTTCTATGATGCCGTTACCGGTGCTTCTGCCATGACCGGCGCTCTGTTCCAGGTCAGCCCTGTCAACACCTTTATCCTCTGCGTGGGCATGCGTGTGCTGATGGGCGTGTGTGTGGGCCTGATCTTCAACGGCCTGAGCAAGCTGGACAAGAGCCGCACCTGGAGCTATATCGTCAGCGCCATGTGCGCTCCGGCCCTGAACACCCTGTTCTTCATGGGCTATATCGTGCTGGCGTTCTACAACTGCGACTATGTCCAGAACCTGGTGTCCGTTAAGGGCGCTGCCAACCCCCTGATGTTCGTTGTGCTGCTGGTTGGTGTCCAGGGCGTGGCTGAGTTCCTCGTCTCCGGCATCCTGGGCGGCATCGTGGCCCGCGCCGTGCACAAGTTCCTGAAGTAAGACCCCGCGTTCCGCGTCAGGGAAGAGCGTATGGGTTTGTAACATTGTAAAACAAAAGACCAGAACTGAACTGCCACTTGGCAGAACAGCTCTGGTCTTTTTCTGTGCGGTGAAAAACAGAAATGCAGCCTTTACAGAGGCAGCTTGCCGCCGACCTTGTTGACGACATAGTAGGCGGCCTCTTCCTCAGGCTTGACGTAGATCTTGCAGGACTGCACGCCCACTTTGTGGGTCAGGCGGTAATCGGCCTTGGCGCGGTCCACAAGATCGGTGATGTTATACTGCTTGCCGGCAAATTCAACGTAGATCTCAGGGGAAAGCGGGGGACGGCCCTTGTGGGCGGTCTTTTCCGTTTTGGGGGCTTTCTCCGTTTTGACAGCGGACTTTGCGGTCTTGCGTGCGGGCTTTGCCTCGGCTGCGGGAGCTTCTGCAGCGGCAGGAACGACAGGCTTTTTCACTGACATGGATTCTACCTTCTTTCTCATATCGTTTTGCGTGTGGGAATAATACCGGAATGCACCGGTAGAAAAACTTTGCATCAAACAGCAGCATATAACTATATAATAGTTTTTTGCGGCGCATTTGTAAAGAGGTTTTGTGAAAAAAGGTTCGTTTTCAGGCAGGAAATGCTTTTTTGTTTCTGGAAAAGTTACTGGGCGCACAGTCCCTCGGCCCGTGTGACGATGGACAGCAGCAGTTCAGCATCCCAGTCCTCTGCCAGCACAAATAGATCATCGCAGATCTCCTTCTGGATTTGTGCCGTCGTTTTTTGTCCGGCAAGGACGCAGACCGCAGAAAGCAGTCGAACTTTCAGGGCACAAATTTCTGCGGGCGCGCCCCACAAACGGGCAAGGTCATAATTGCTGGTGTTTCCGCAGGGCATGGCACAGGCAGCGCAGTTGGGAGCCACCCGGTGCTTCTCGGCTTCAACGATGTCAGTCATCCGGAGCAGTGCGCCCTCGGCGGCCTCGGGGTCAGCCGCCAGCCGCAGACCGGCAGCCAGTATGCAGTCAGTGTCCTCCGTTTTGGGTTCATTGACCGTGGAGCGCGCCAGCCCCACCAGCGCGCCCAGCAGAGTGTCCCGCTGACGCTGTGCAGCGGTAACGGGAGCAGAAAACGTGTGATTCATAGGAACCTCCAGGCTCTTTTTTGCTGTAAGGATACCACGGAATCCCCGGAAAGGGAAGGCGAAAAATTCTTTTTTCTACAAAAGGGAATAGCGTCTTGATTTTGGACGGAAAATCCGCTATAATAGTACCGTTCTACATACGCCGGTGTGTCGGAATGGCAGACGAGGGGGACTCAAAATCCCTTGTGCTAATAACACGTGTGGGTTCGACCCCCACCACCGGCATTGAAAAGCAGCTTAGAATCGTAAGATTTTGGGCTGCTTTTCTTTTTTATCCCCCGCATCCGGCTCATTTTCACACTTTTGTCTCCTCTGGGAAGATCCTGACGATGGCATTGGCAGAAGATACCTTGCTGGAGAAATCCAGATGTGTATAAATGCTGCTTGTTGTGTTGATGTCACTGTGACCCAGCCACTCCTGAATCTCCTTCAGGCTCACGCCATTGGCATAGAGCAGACTGGCGCAGCTATGGCGCAGATCGTGAAAGCGGATACGCTTCATCTGGTGTGCGACCAGAAAATCTGGGAAATGCTGACTCAGAAAGTCGGGCCGAATCCGTTTTCCCATCGGGTCTACATAGATATAGTCAAGATAATCGGTGCAATAGCTTTTGCCGCAGACCTTCCGATTCTGCTCCTGCTCCTTTTTCATTTTATTGAGCATCTGCTCACAGGCAGGGATTAGGGGAAGTGTCCGGCAGCTCGACTTTGTTTTTGTCTTATCTCGTGCGATTTCCGTTACGGTTCCGTTGACCTTTGCGGTCACAACCGTATGCTGAATGCTGATTTTCTTGTTCTCAAAGTCAATGGCATCCCATTTCAAACCAACAATTTCACTGCGCCGCAGCCCGTAGAATGCAGCCATGATGACGCCAAACTCCGAAGGGTCACCTTGAATCACCTTGAAAAGTTGCTCCAGTTCTTCACCGCTGTAAATCTCCGACTTGAACTTTTCCTTACGAGGACGTTCAACGCGATCTGCCGGGTTGGAACGGATCATGCCGATTTGAAAAGCATACTGTAAGCATTTGCGGATGTTGGCGTGATAGTGAATGACGGTATTTGCCGTAAGGCCACGATCCAACTCATGCTGGTAGAAGTCTTGGATGTATTTGGGATGCTGTTCCATATCCTGCAATGTATAGTGGAGCGGTTCAAAATATGGGACGATCTTGTGAATGATTGCTCTTTCATAGCTGGTATAGGTTGTGATTTCCACTCGTGACTTCATCATTTTCAACCAGTCCGTGATGAAGTCGGTGAAAAGTACCGGGGAGTTATCAAGGCAGGGGTCAACTTCTTTGATGGGGCTAACCTTCAGCCAATTATTGTCAACGGCATATTGCAGGGCATCGGTCAACTCCTTGTGCCAATCAAGAAGCTGCTGTACACTGGCCTCCTCCTGCTGACGCTCATAGCGGAAGAACGTTTCCAGATCGCGCGGAGAGAGTGCTTTCAAAGACAGCCGCTTCTTTTCAAAGTATGGGACAACTACTCTTCCCAGATCATAAGCATATCTGCCATAGGTTTCGGGCGGAAGGTTCATCACACTTTCCCGAAGCCAGCGGTTCAGATATTCCGATACCGGCAGGTCGGAAACCTGCTGCATCGTTTCAGGGTTAAACTCTTTTTGTGTTTTACGCAACAGAGATTCAGCTCTTTTTTTGTTTCCTTTAACCGGAAGTCCTGTGCTGATGGATTTGGTTCTGCGCTTTCCATTTGTGTCTTTCCAGCTCAGAATCATCTGATACATACCGTTTTGTTCTCTTAAATGTCCGGCCACATTTGTCATAGTGATGCTCCTTTCTGTTCGTAGCCAAACGTCCTTTGCTTAGGCATCATAAGTTTAGAAGATTCTGGGGTGTTTTGCAAGGATGGCGCAATAGAGTTTGAAAGGCGCATCCCTCCAAGTTGCCGATTCTGATCGATCAGGTACTCTACCACGCAGAGTTTTGGTATCTTATAACTGCGTCCTACACGCGCTGAGTGGATCTTATTCTGCTTGACCAGCAGATACGCATTCTTCCGGCAGATGCCAAGCATTTCCTGAAGAATGTCTACGGATACCACATCCGGGTAATCCTTGAACATCATCATGTACCGCTCCGTCTTGCGGTCTGGCTCTTCCTGAATCAAAGTGCAGGCTGCAATCTCGCTCATTCCTGTCCTCCCCTTTTCAGTTCAATATGTCAATTATTTGAAAGAAAATACTATATGTAAAGAGCAATGGCCTTTTCCGGGTACCATCGCCCTTGCCAAAGGAGATATTTGAGTTTAGAACTTCATCGGCAGCGCATCCTTCCTGCACTTGCCGTTGTAGGTGGTGTAGATGGGATAAACGTACCGCCGCCAGCCCGGAAGCTTGGCGGGGTTATCCCGGCTGATACGGTAGAGCTCCATGGGATGGACGCCGCTCAGCGCACGGACAAGCCGCTCCGCGCTGTACTGCCCATGATACAGCTGCACAAAGTACATCACGCCCCGCAGGACAGCCGCCCGGAAGGAATCCGGTCTGCCCTCCCACGCTTCCACGATGTGCCGCAGGGCTTCGCAGTAGATTTCTTCGCCCAGCTGGTCGTACAGCTTCAGCGCCGTGCCCACGCAGCTGATACGGTAGTCGCTCAGCTGCATGCTGTCGTAGTTGAGGGACAGCCCCACCCGGTTGGTGGCTGCGACAAACGCCTTGGAAGGCGCATCGCCGCCCACTACCTTGGCGCGCAGCCTGATGCCCGCCGACAGGGGTGCGGCGTGACCGTTCTGCTCCGCAAAGAGCAGGGCTTCCTGCTCCATCGTCAGTCCGGTGTAGACCTTGCAGAGGATCGGGCGGTCCTCGCCGCCGTTAAGGAGGATGCAGCCCTCGATGGTGTGCTGCCCGTCCATCACATAGTATCTGCCGTTGCGGAAGCTGACCTTCGGCTCGTTAACGATGTACTCATTGAAGTCTCTGGCGATCAGCTCCACCCGCTTGCGCTCCACGCCCCGCTGGTAGATCTCGCGGGGATAGATCAGCTTGCTGCTGTGGATGACCGAAAGCTGGTACGGCGGGTTGATACCAATGAAAGTATTGTTTTCGTTCAGGCGCATCGCATTTCCTCCTTAATTCTCCAAATGTACTTCTCGGCTTCCTCTAAGATCTCAGCCACCTGCTGCTTACGCTTCGGGCTGGTGAGCAGGCTGGGATTGAAGGTGAAGCTGTATTCCAACCGCTGGATCATGGCATGAACCGCGGATTGCAACTCGGTGTACAGCATCATTTCTTCGATGCTTCCGGCGTTCTCAAAAGACGATTTGATGGGCGTATAGGGGTAGACAGGTGGTTTGCCATCCACCACCTCAGGCGGCGCGTAAAGCGCCGTAGAGCGCCGGATAGGCTCCATCTGCTGGATGCTGCCCATGGGGTTCAGCGCAAGGCTGATACGCACTGCATCATCCACCCTGCGCATCTCCTCCGGGGTCAGATGCCCCAGATACTTCAGCGCCCGGCTCTTGTCGATGGTGAAGATCTGCTCTGCCTGCACGACGGACGGCATATTCAACCCTGCGTTTTCCAACAGGCAGTGGGTCGGCTGGTTTACTTTCTTTTCCGCCTTGCTTGTCATGGTCGCAACGATCAGGGTCGGAGAGTGATAGTTGCCCACGTCATTCTGAAGAATGACCGCCGGACGGTCACCGCACTGTTCCGAGCCGGTGCTCGCCCCAAAATGGGTGAAGAAGATGTCTCCGCGTTGGAATTTCCAGTTTTGCTGCAAAATTGTACCTCCATGTTGTTATGTGCAAAGCCCGCTGCCGGATGTTCCGCAGCGGGCTTCGTTCACGGTATGGTGGTATGGTTGGGTCAGCGGTGCATGACCACATAATCGTAGCCGCGCCGCATCTGGCAGACGGTGCAGGTGTCCATGCTCCGGTCTGCGCTGGGTACAAGTGCGATCTTGAATGCCTTTGCATCCACAAAGTGCCGCAAACAGGTGCTGCAGAGGGTGCGGATGGACTTGATCATTTCCGGGGTCAGCTCCATCTCCTCGTAGATCTCCTGCTCGCGCACCGTGGGGTTCAACTCATCCATAAAAGTGTCCTCCTATATGTATCAAAGTGGATATTCGGGTAAAGAATAAATTGGGATACGTAAAAAACGGGAACTGCCGAATGCGCAAAAACGTACCCGGCAGTTCCCGGATCAATATGATTAAAGGTCTCGCATATTCGCCCTCGGCCCCCTGCGAGTGGGGCATAAACATCTGGCAGCGGACTTGTACCGCTTCATTGGCATTTCAGCCACCCCGTCTGCTTTGTGACCGGGCCGCGAATTACGGAAGTATCATTATCGGAGTACCAGATGACGGAACTATTCAGTTTTCAAGGACCATGAAGTCGGACGCTTTGCCCTGCGGCAGATGCCGCTTGGAAAATTGTCCCTTCACTTGGTAGCCGACGAAAATGATCATTCTGCACCCTAAAATTAAAAGTTCTTCAAAAAATTAGTAATTTTAATAATTCACTTACTAATGTTCTGGTGAGCGATGCCATAAGCTTTAGATAATTCCACTGTACTGTATTCATCGCGGAAATACAGCGTGATAAGCTGAAGTTCCTCATCGGAGAGTTTTTCTAACCCTGCTTGGAGTCGCTCATTTTTGAATTCTCCGACCCATGCAAAACGGGTTTTTGTTTCGTGATATACGTCTGTGACCGTAATAGCCTTTTCGTACTGCTTGAAATCCACGGAATCCTCGTCATCCTCAGTCGCAAAAATCGGCTGAGTATTATCAACATAGGCGCGTTCGCTATTGAGAACGTCCAGATCGAACTGGTACATTGCCTGAATTACATCTTCGGACATTCCTGCTTCCCGGTACTGAATACGCAGTTTCTTCCACTTGTTTTCCAGACGTACACGCTCTGAGCCGTTATTGAATTTCATGTAAACCTCAAAATTTTCGATAAAGCGTAAAAAGTCGAAAATTTGGAGATGCTAGGGATACTTTGCGGCCAGCTCCAGCCACGAAAAGAGGGCAAAAAGAAACATGAAGTGTCCTTTCCGCCGGATGCGGAGGATGAGGACACTTCACTGCTGGACAGGGCACGGGCTTTTCTTTGGGCGCAAAAAAAGACGCATTAAAGAAAAGGGTACAAACACTGTTTTCCATCCGAAGATGGAAAGCAATATGAGTATCCTCAGCCTTTAATGCATCTCAGGCTTTCGATATGTTCTTGTTCGGACGAATCGAAAGCTGCGGTAATCAGGGCAGGAGCCTACAAAAAAGAACCCCCCCGTGTGACAGCTTACAAGGCATCAATTCGTGCCGTATAAGCATATCACACGGGGGTGTTATGGCGGTCACATGGCGGTGTTACGGTGGTGTTACGGGGCCATTTTTGACCTATCTTGAAAAATTTTAGGTGTTACGGTGGTCACATGAAGGTGTTATGGCGGTGTTATAGGAATTATTCTTGACTATCCTCTAAAAATCTGAGCAATTCGGAGCATTCGTCCTCTGTCAGATGCTGCTTCGCTGCTTGCAGTTCTCCCGATGCCAATTCATCTAATCCCTGCTTTTTGAGGGAGCGAATCAGCCAGTTGTAGGTCTTTGTGCTTTCGGGAGCAATCGTCAGAGCTTTCATGGCGTACTGGTTCAGCAGGTCATAGGAGTGCAGCGCGTCCAACTGCTTCAACAGCTCATTGACTGCGCTCATATACGCAAGATGATACTTTGCGCCGAACTGGATACGCCAAGCCTCACCAGCGGCAGAAGTCAGGATAGGCCCTTCGTAAAGCTCGATTGCTTCCAACATTATTTCTGAATTTTTCTTACCTTTGGACGTTTTTCCCTTGACCATAGGCTTGTTTGGCGGTAGAATTTAGTTGGACAAGCCTGTCGCAGAGTAAGCTACTCTGCGATACATGGATTGCAGAAAATTTATGGGTGGCAGGATAGTGAGAGAATACGGCTGGAAAGATATTTCTGCGGAAGAAAAAATAATCACAGAATGCCCTCAAAAATGACCCCAAAAAACAGGGAGGAATCAGAATGGGTAGAAAAAAATCGCTGAGGACGATGTTCGGAAAATGGCTTTCCGTATTATTGGCGACAGCATTACTGGTAGGCAATGTAATGGGACTGACAGTTCATGCAGAAAAAAATCCCCAGGTTCAGAAATTCAATGTTGCCTTGGTGCTGGATGGCAGTGGCTCATTGGTTTCTAATAGTAACGGAACAGACAACGATGGCTTGAGATATGAGGCAGTCCAACTGTTTCTGGCATTACTGTCCGACCAGGGGAATGAGGTCAGTGCAATCGTTTTCGATGACGATTCTGAAAATTATCTGCTTAATACAGATGTAGAGCAGGTGAGTGGAAAAGAAGAAAAACTGGACCTTTCACAAAAAATCAAGAATGCAGGTACTGGCGGAGACACGGATATTGGTTCGGCACTTCTGACTGCGGTGGAGCGACTGGAAGTAGTCAATAATGATAATGAGTCCATTATCATCTTGTTCAGTGATGGCCGTACGGACCTTGGCGGCGACGAGAAAGCCTACGAGCAGTCTCTTGTAAATAAGGACAAGGCAATCACTAAGGCACAGGAAGACGATATCCCTATTTACAGCATTTGCTTGGCTGCGTCTTCCGTGGCAGATCCAGAGGAATTACAGGAAATTTCAGAGCGCACGAACGGAAGTAGCGTAACGATTGATTCGCCGGATAAGATTTCGCAGGCATTTGAACAGTTCTATCGGCTGATTTTTGCGACTTCTACGACCGAAGCGGAAAATGCAAAATTCCCCGAGAGCGGTATCCTTAACGAGAAAATCGAGATTCCCTCGTACGGTGCAGAGGAAATCAATGTGATCCTGAACAGCAAATCTCCGGATGATGTGCACGTGCAAGCACAGGCACCGAGCAAGGCTTATACGGAAAAAGATCTGGATGCCAATACGATTGTAGCAGGTAATTATAAGGTCGTCAAAGTCGTAAAGCCGGAAAAGGGTACATGGGAATTCCAGATTCAGGGTGTTCCGGGCAATGAAGTTGTGCTGAATGTCCTTTATAATGTGGACGTCAGCGCACAGCTGAGTACACAGGGCGATGTGGCAGATCTGAATAGCGGTGATGCACTGACATTGCAGGCGTCTCTGTACAAAGATGGAAACAAGATCCAGGATGCAGCAGGTATAAGCGAGTATACAGGTACGTTGGAAATCACCGACCTTTCTACGGGAAAAGTGGTCAAAAGTCTGCCCATGGAGGCTGATGCAGACGGCTTTACCTGTGAGCTAGAAGCTCTCTCGGAAGGCAGTTACTCTTTTCAGGCAGTTTTGAGCTGTGAGGGGATCACAGTAAAAACGAATGTGATCACTGCGGGTTGGGACAATAAGGCTCCCGGGTTTGCCAATGAGAGCAAAAACAAGATCAAGGATGGCGTAAAAATTATCAAAAAAATTGTAACGCCGCTTACAGGAAGAAAATACAAGGCGACGCTCTCCAACTTCTTTGCAGATGACCAGAGCGATGGACTGACCTACAGCATTGTGAATTCTCAGCTGGTCGATGGTACTGTTCAGCTGGAAGGCGACAAGCTCACAGTAAATACGGCAAAAAGTCGTAGTGGCGATTTGGTAGTACGTGCTACAGATAATCAGGGAGCATATCGGGATCTGACCCTGCGTTTCAAGGTGACTAATCTGACGCTGGCGGTGTTCCTGCTGATTCTGGCGGGAATCGTGATCGCAGCAGTCCTGAGTTTTCTAGGGTGGCGTGCTAACCGTCCTTTGTTCAATGGGCAGATGATAGTGTCCAGCGCAGCTCCCGGATCTGCAGCTCTGCCGCGCGGCTCTTTCCGTGGTAAGCTTTCTCTGCAGAAATTCCCTGTTCCGGGTTGCGGATTTGATGTGAAAAAGTGCTATTTCCAGACTTGCAGAGGTGGGCGTTTGGAATTCCATGCTCCGGGATCTTTCTATATCAATGGAATAGCTTATACCAAAAAGTGCACGTTGATGCCGGGTCAGACTGTAATTTATTCGGATGAGAATCAGACCAGCGGCATTCGTGTGCAGATTAAAATAAACTACTAAGATAGTAATATGTGAAGGAGAATTGCTATGAACTTCAGAATCGTTCCAAATAAGCCCAATATGGAACTTTGCATCACGGAAGATAATGTGATTTGCTGGGTCGTCGGTTGCGACTATACCCGTGGCTGGAATGGAAGCCAGTGGATTCGTCTGGATGGTACATCGGCTCAATTTGGTATGCAGGGCAATATGCCTTCTGCCCCTGCGGGAAATCCGGGACCGGCACCTATGGGTATGCCGGGTGGTATGCCTTCTGCCCCTGCGGGGAACCCGGGACCGGCACCTATGGGTATGCCGGGTGGTATGCCTTCTGCTCCTGCGGGAAATCCGGGACCAGCACCTATGGGTATGCCGGGTAATATGCCCTCTGCTCCTGCGGGAAATCCGGGACCGGCACCTATGGGTATGCCGGGCATGCTTTCTGCCCCTGTGGGGAACCCGGGACAGCCTCCCATGAGCGCTCCAGATAGTATGCCTTCTGCTCCGATGGGGATGCCGCCGGCTTTTCTGTAACATCTGATATAGGCAGAAAAAGAAAGGCAGGATGAACATGGTTGATTGGCATACATTTGTTCGACAGTGCGGGTATCTGCTGGACAATGAAAAAAACGAAACACTTGCTTCCCGGGAAGCGGGAAATCCGGTTCTGAGTCTTTTTTTGGGTGAGAAAGCCGAAGAACAGAAAGAATTTGTGCAGAAGATTTATAAAAAATACTGGCACAATGTAGAGCAACTGCGAGTCCTGACTGCGTCTGAATTATTGGCAGAGCCGGATGACGAAGCACGAGCAGTGATGATCGAGGACAAAATTTTTGAAATGATCAGCACGAATGCTCAGATTCGTAACAGGCAGGTTTCAATCGTGTATTATTGGGACCTGCTGGATGACCATTACGAAGAAACAAAAGAACTGGTTACGAATGCAAAGAATCCCTTGGAGCTTCCCCGAACTGTGGAATGCAATAAATTGGTGTTTGCTATCTGCCGCCAGTCAGTACGCGGAGGCTGCCGGAAGCTGCGTCGTCGGCTGTTTGGCTCGGAGGAGAACGCGGAACAGGGCTTTTTGGACTGGGCAGCTGAAAATAAATTGAGCGTAGTCCTGTTGAGCGATGATACCTGCGGTGGCATTTTGGGCGAAGAAAATATGTGGCAGGACTATCAAATTGCGGCAGATACGGCAGTGATCGCAAACAGCTACTACACTCCGGAAAGCTGGGAAGGTGCATTGACGGATCCGGGTACGGCCATTAAAAATGCGCTGCGGCACGGTACGTTGTTCAGTGCAGCATATTATCGTGTGGCACGTGATACGGATGAAATTGCCTGCGTTACTCTGTCTGCGATTTTACAGGCTTACAAGGAAAAAATCGAAAAGAGCGGACAGGAACTTTCGGGAAGCCTTGAGGAAAAGATCTGCGGAAAGGCTGGAGGATATCAGAATCTCTTTCAGACGTTCTTTGAGGAAAAGCTGAAAACGCGTCTGCCGAATGAGACGGAGCAGGAGTTTCTGAAATATCTTCCGCAGATGGCCGTAATGCAAGAGAATAAAAGTGAACCTCGAAAAGGATTTTTCAGAAGATTTGCGGGGAATATGAGAGAGGAAAAAGCAGCGGCGATCACAGGGACAGATCCTCAGGTTACAAAAAGCGTCTGTATGATGGCATTCCGTCAATATTATCAGGAACCGATTCGTCAGTGGCTGGCTTCCGAAGAGGGAAAAACACAGACGGGTGAGTGGTTTGCAGAATGTATCACAAGAAGACTCAGCTTTGAAGAAATCGAAGGACGTTTGAGCGCCGAGGCCGGACGACTGAGGAACTATATCCAGAATGGTTATTTCGATCAGCCAAAGGATCTTTCGCTTACCGGGACAGAGAATCCTCAGCAGCTCCACGGATTGTTTGAGGAAAATTGCGAAAAATCGTGTAATAATGTGTTGGCTGGAATCCTTGCAGATGAAATGCAGAAGATGACTGAAAACATCGGCGATTTTCGGAGTATCCTCACGGATGCGGGAAATAATTTAACCTCGACGCCTGTTGATGCTGGAGTGAAGAAAGCCTATGGGGATCTGACGATTGCTGTATTGAGAGAAAATGAAGACCTTCTGCTGAAGATACATCCCGGTGATATGGATGATCTGCAGGATGACCTGAGAGAAATCTATCAGGCAGTCATAGGCAAAAAGTCGCAGTATCGATGCTCGCTGCAACAGGAACTGAGTTTCCTGCAGAAGGCTGGAGCGGGTGCACAGGATGCAGCAGAAATGGTGGACTTTGTGAACAGAGACATTACAAGGTGTGCTTATTTCCCGTTGTTCATGCAACCGAGCTTGGGCTCAATGCGGTACTGTATGCTTAGCGCTAATACAAAAGCATGGGACGATGAGGTTCTGGATAAGCTGGGTACCATCTTCAGTACCAACCAATCGGATTGCATGGAAAGACTACAGATTTTCCCCGTGCAAAAGGATCAGCTGGCTATCTGATGGAAAAGTGACCGTGATCTGCTGAAAATGGACAAGCATAAAATGTCTTGTAAAATAAAGGAGGAATTATTATGTTTTACGATTCTCTTCTCTTAAACAATGGTGGCGGCGTAGTAAGCGCGACGCAGAAATCGGAACAGTTTGGCGGTGCAGCACTGTGTATTGGTATTGGCGGCACAGGTGTGGATGCATTGGCACAGCTCAAGCGCAAGGTGTATCAGCAGCTGGAGCCGGACGACCCGAGCAGTCCGATTCCCAAATATAAGCATATCCAGTTCCTGGCCATCGACTCGGACACGAGTGCATTCAAAGGCGTCAAGGGCGTGGGCAGACTGACTGAGGATGAGGCCTTTTCAATCGAGATGCCGAATCTGGCAGCAGCACTGAAAAATAAGGAAGGCATTAAGCAGAAAGCAGAACTGAGCTGGATGAGCATCGATGCGATCGAGGGACGTCTGTCAACTCAGGGTGCTGGCGGCGTGCGTCAGGTGGGACGCTTCCTCCTTATCAGCAAGGTCGATGAGCTGAAGTCTAAGATTGCTAGCTTGTGCAAGACTGCATTGGAGAGCACGGATCCAAATCTGGATGTCTATATTTTTGCTGGTATTTCCGGTGGTACTGGCAGTGGCTGCTTCCTGGATACCTGCTATATTGTGCGCCAGGCATTGGCAGAATTGGGAAGAGGCTCTACTGGCAATATTATGGGCTTTTTCTTCCTGCCGGATGTTGTCACCAGCAAAAAAGAAGTTGCAGCAAATCCACTGTGGGTGAAATCAAATAATTCAAATGGATATGCAGCTTTGAAGGAGCTGGATTACCTGATGAATCTGAAAGCGGAACAGGATCACTTCCGTCAGAACTACGGTTCGTTCCAAATCGATACAGATGAGCCGCCGGTAACGATGTGCCACCTGTTATCAGCCCAAAAATCGAATGGAAAGATCATTCCGAATGGCTACGGCTATTGCATCAATGTTGCAGCTGACTATGTGATCTCCTATCTGGCTAAGGTCGATATTCCGGCTGGCGTAGAAGCGGGCAAGGATGATGGCGGCCTGACGATGCGCGGACATCTGTCGAACGTGACAAGAGGTGTGGAAGGCTTGCCGCGTAATTATGGAGCAAATCTGAGCTATCATATTCTGGGTGCCTCGAATGCAGAAATTCCCATGAGCCAGATTGCAACCTATCTGGCGGCGGGCTTCTACAAGCGCTTTGAGGAAAGCATTGGCCGCAATAAGGTTGTGATTCCGGAGGATGAGCTGCGTAAGCGTGCGGCTGAAATGGGACTGACAGTAGAAAATCTTGAAAACAGGATGCGGGCAGGCAGCAATGGTCTGATGCTTCCGGATATGGATTTCCAGCAGCTGCGTAATTTTGGGCCGATGCAGAAGGGACATCTCAACTCTTTGTGGTACACTGCAGCTGGTACAGCATGGCTGTCTGAATGCAAGGGCCTGATGGAGAAAAATCGTGCGGTGCTGAATGGTGTACGGACCAGCAATTGCCCGTCCAAGAACAGCAGTGATTCCCTCATCGGAACGATTTTCAAAAAACTGGCAGAGTTGGCAGAAGATCCGAATTACGGCCCGTATTATGCGGCGGCTCTTCTGCATCAGGAAGGCGAGGATCTGATCGCATGGGTGCGTGGTCTGAAAAAGACGGTAGAAGAAGAATGTGCATCGTTGCAGAATATCACTGGTAACTACGATGATACAATGGTGCAGGCCAGCGCAGATTTCTGCTTCCCGCCGAAAAAGTTCGGAATCCTGCATGAAAGCGACAAAGTCCTCTATGGGGAATATAAGAGTGCAACGGAACAGCTTATCATCAATCTGAATGAGATCGCGCTCCGAGAAGAAACAGCTAAAATGCTGGAGAATCTGATGCAGGAGCTACAGAATCTGGACAATGAGTTTTTCAAGGTTCTGGTTGATTTGATGGATGGTCTGGATGAGACTTTTAGAGAAAATCAGAATTATCTGAATGGAGACAAGGCAAAAGCTACAGCGGCATATACCTGGCGTATTCTGGAGCTTTCAGAGATGAAGAGTCATCTGGATGAAATTATAAAGAATCTGACCCCCAAGCAGTTAGTAACGGATTTCATGACAGAGGTGCTGCAGAATCCGGATGAGTGGCTGAAAAACGAAGACTCGCAGATCGGTGCATTTATCAGCCGCTATATGGAACGGGTGTTCAAGAGCGATATGGACAGGAGCCTGCAGGATTATTTGTACATCAAGTATCCTCGCGCAAAGGGGCCGGCAGATTTGTCAGACTGTGTGAAGGATGACATTCTGAAGAAAGTATATGAAGACTCTATTCCGATGTTCTGGAATGATGAGGATTACCCGATATTGGACGCCTCTGTGACCTTCCAGAGCTGTTCGCTTTCCGTTCCTGCTTCCGCATCGGCAGTTTGCCAGGCCGCAGATGACTTCAGAAATACGATGACAAACTGCGCAGTTCGTAAAACGGGCCTGAAAGACAGAATTTTTGTGCTACGCTTTGTCAGTGGCGTGCCTATCCATGCCTATAAGGGCGTTACGCTTCTGAAAAAATATTATGATGAGGCAGCAAGTTCGAAGTTTGGCATTGGTAGCCATCTGTATGAGGATACAGGTCGGTCGGATTCCAGCAGTATCAATGAAAATTGGCGTACTTATCTGCCGACGCCAATGGCTTACTCCTTTGGTAAGAATCGTGGAATGTTTGATTCTGATGTCACCGGAAAACAGGTGGAGCAGTATGAAAGAGCACGGGACTGCAAAACGATCCTGTTGGACAAGACTAAAAATGGACAGGAGATCTATCAGCTGCGCACCAGTGTTCCGCTGGTAATTCCGCAGTATAAGCGCGAAGATTTTGAAACAAAGTCTGGAACCTTTAACGAGAAAAAGTACAAAGAAGAACAGGACAAACTGGATGATTGGCTGGAGCACCGCTATGACCCGGATAAACTGGTAGAATCCACTGATTTGTCCAATGACGGTAACCGCGCAATCAAAGACGAGAGACTGCTGGAACGCGTACGTTTGGACTATTTCCTGCATTATCCTGTACTTCAGCAGAAGGTCTGCAAGGAACTGGAAGCCTATGATGCAGTCGTGGCGGCCAAGGCAAAGCTGGAAGAGATCCATGAGGAGTTTGACGCATATGCGGCAGATCTGAAGCTCTACAGTGAGCTGATCTACTATGGTATCCTGAAATGCCTGAACAGCAGCGAGAAGCCGGCATTGGAGAATACGAACGAGAAAATTGCAAAGATCCAGTATACTTATATGGATGGACGGATGCCGAAAATACTGGTCCTTTCCGATCAGGCAGTCGGGGAAACTTATCCGTTTGCTGGAAAGTATGCACTGTATCAGGGCTTTGTGAATTATCGTGCCCTGGATGCTTCTGTAACACCGCGCAAAGAGCTGGACAAGAGCGCACAGGAAAAGCGGCGTGCTGCCCAGACAGTAGAAGAAGTAAAGATTGCTCGTGTACTGGAACAGAGATTTGATACGGAGCATCTGGCAGCTCTGGACGTGGATACCGCTACACTGGTGCCGGAGCAGAAGAATGAGATCATGCGATTCTACATCGGCTTGGCACAGCAGATCAGCAACTATCGTGATTCTGTTGGCGAGACACTGTGGAATCAGAATACTGCGGCAAGCCAGAAGGCTTATTGGATCTCTTATAATGGCAAGACCATGAGTGTCTCGGAGCCTAGCTGGAACTGGGCATGGGATAGCACGATGAACAACTGGGTGCAGCTGATGCCGAATACTCCGCTGTACTACTACAATGGTCAGACTTGGGTTCCTACCCAGACGGATGCACACGGCAATGTGCATATCCAGTAAGTAAGACAAAGAAAACAGGGCAATGAAATGTCATGGCCGACAGGACAATGCTGTCATCGTCGGCTATGACCTTTCCTGTTTCTATAAAAGAAAGTGAGGCTAATATGCCGGTAGAGGAGCTGAAGAGCAGCGTTTTTGCCGTGTCACAGCCGGTGTTGAAAATCCGCCCGGACGGAACAAGAGCGTTGGATTTTTCGGGAAGCATGGAAATTGATACTTATGTACTGTGCTTCAGCAAAAATGGGCCGCTGTATAAAGATCAGGTGCAGCTTTCGGAGGATGAGCTCGAGAGCATTCTGGCAGGAAAAACTGTGCATAAAAAGGATTATCGGCTGCAGGGAGTTCCACGCGCAAAGAAGAACGGCGAATTCCGGGATTTTCAGGTGCAGCCTCCCGAAATGGTACAGGTTTGGGCAATGGTGCGGAGCGACTCAACAGCAGTGCTTTATATTCCATCAGAAGAAAAAAGCTGCATGATCAAGATGCTGTATCATGCGGAGATCGTGCCCAAAGATGGGTATACGGAATTGACGATCACGATGCCGGAAGAAGCGTTCTATCAGGATGGAGCATTGGCGTATCAGGTGTGTGATGCCCTGCCGATCCTGATCCCCGGAGACTGCATTGGTAAGTGTATCTGTATCAAGACACCTGCAGGAGAGCAGGTGAGTGTGATCGTGCAGGAGAGTTGTAAAAAACAGTATCAGGCATGGTAAGAATACGGAGGCAATCGGGTTATGCCATATAAATTCAAATGTCCCTACTGCTTTGGCGAATGCGAAGACAACAAGGTCTATTTTCGAGCTACAGTCAGTTACGATGACCGTCAGCTCCGGGAGCTTCGGAGCACGGGCAAAGATCAGCTGGTGGAGTTGAAAGCACGTTTTACTAAGTACAATGCACGCTCGGAAGAAGTTGAAAAACTAATCAAGTTTTGGGAAGATAAAGGCGGCGAAGCTGGATATCAGACCGATGCAGGCTGGAATATGCCGTATATTGACCCGGAACAAGATGATTTTGGGCTGCTGATCCGGGATTTTCAGACAGGAAATTACAAGGTGGGTTCTGATGGTTTCGTCCGGGATGAGGATGGCTTTGTCCGCCGGGTGATCGATCGCTTTGGCTCGGAGTTCAAGCCCATGAAACGCCTCTGCCCGCATTGTCTGAATCCCCTTCCGCTGGAAGACTATGGTAAATATAAAACAAAATTTATCAGCGTAGTCGGCACTACGGGCGCAGGCAAAACTGTATACCTGTATCAGCTACTTCACAATTTTCAAGCGATCATGAGAGCTGCTGGATGCCATGTGGGCGCGGGCAATCTGGATGATTTGGGAGAACATGTGGATCCTAATTTCCCTCTGCCGGGTGCAACAGACAGCCGGTTGATGCGCCGCCCGCTGGCAGTCAATCTGGAAAAGCCAAACGGCGAAAAACTGACGCTGGTTTTCTACGATGTGGCAGGCGAGCATTTTGCTGAAAAAACAGAGATGGACTCGACCTTACAGGAAGGGTCTGGAGTGACGAGCTATATCAGAAACTGCGATGCTATGATGCTCCTGATAGATCCGGTGCAGATTCGGGCGCTTGCGCCGGGGGGACATACGATGCGAGCAGAAGATGTCCAGAAGACAGTCGCTCAGATCCAGAAGATCCGGTCGACCTGGCAGGAAGTTCCGACGGCGGTCGTGCTGACCAAGAGTGACAACCCGGAAGTTGTCAATCAATTCCCTCCGACGGCAATGTTCTTGCAGAATATTGGCGGAAATCAGCAGGGCTTCCAGAGAGATGAATTTGTGGAGGTCAACAGAGAGCTGCGAAGCTTTATGAGCAGCAATGCCACGAATACTTATAGCACCATTGAAGGAGCTATGACCAACACGGCATATTTTGCGGTTTCGGCTATTACCTGCGGTGTGATCCAGAAATTTGAAAAATATGGAGAGCTGTATCAGCTTTCCGGTGAAAATGCAAAAAAACTGTTCTGGCTGAAGGAATGGGTCGACAAGTGGAACGAAACGATGGATGCAAGCGGCAAGTTCCTTTCAGAGGAGGATATCGTTCGTAAACGGCATCTCTTAGGTGCTGCGCCTTCGCAGTTGTCCTGCGGTATCCCGGAAAATAAAGCGATCACGGATGAGTTTGCCCGGACTGTCGAAACGGATATTCAGGGCGAACGTGTCAGCTTTGGCAAGGCTGTCTCGTATACCCTGAATTTGGAAGAGGTGCGGACCATCAGTTTGATCGGTTATCCTTCCGGCAATCCGAATCCTCGGCGTGTGGAAGAGCCTCTCCAGTGGATCTTGTGGAAGATGGGGCAGATCGAGCCGGAATTCCGCGCACAGCCGGAACCTTCTCAGCCTAGAACCGGCTTTGCAATGCTGTTTCATCGTGACAATGATCCGGCATGGACGACGGAGTGGAATCAGGCGACGGAGGAAGCTCGACAGGCATTCTATAGAGGAGAAGCTGACTATCAGCGATTCTACGATCAGTTCAGAAAAAAGCATAATATGTAACCAAAGATAAGTGATTTTAACGCAAGGCAGGATCTGCCGCAGAACAGAGCAGTATATCACAAATGCGCAGTTTGGATATGCGCTATTTTTGGGGTTGGTAAAAGCTGAACTGCTATGAGGAGAAAGGAGGCTGTTTCGATGTCCGACTGTATGATTGAGCAGGTCTGCCGTTTCCGAACGAAGCGGGAAGGATATAGTATTTGTGCAAAATCGAAGGGCATTACAAAAGAAAATGAAGAGCATATTGAGGATGAGCTGAATGACAGCATGAATCCGTTGTTCCGGGGACATATAGGTAAAAGTGTGATGTCCTGTACAGCGGTGGAACAGGACGTGCTGTTGGCATTATCTACTCTTCAGACAGATGCATTTGGTCGTCCTGCGATTTTCAGCAATGCATATATTTTGCCCAGAGCATTTTATGAAGATAACATGAGAAGAAACCCCGGGAACATTCTTTATGCACAGGCGAGGCCCTCATTGACTCATCAACCTGGCAATCCTATGCTTCCGGAGGTAGAGTTTGACCTTGCAACGGATGTGCCGGTGCTGGATGCTGTCAGAAAAAAATATGCGCTGTCCAATGAACGGTATGCTGAGCTGTTGTGGGCGGGAAGTCTGGCATTAACGGACGAAAGCGTACTTTGTCTGAAAACGAAAAGCTCTCAGATAGATGAGATGGCGATAATTCGTGATATCTGTTACTGCATAGCAAGTGGACTTCCGGCCAGTCTGCGCAAAAATATAAGCTACTCCTCGGCTGGAGATACTCATAAAAAGATATGCCTCAGCTGTCCCCAAAGCGGTATGCTCAATGGTGACTGCATCGAATTTGATTTGGATGAAGAGACTGCAAATGACGAAATGAATGAGTTGGAGCGGTTGACTTATCAAGCACTGGCCAGCGCTGATACAGAGACAAGGGCGCACCTGTTGCAGGAGATGGAAGAGTGGACAACACGCTTTCTTGCAGAATCTGGCATTGATACGGAGTCGCTGCTTGTGGTGGCATACTGCTGTAGCCAGAAAGTGCCTTTGAATGCAGAGCAGCAGCGTAGATTGTTGTATCTGCTGCTGGCTTCGCTGGACGAGAAGAAGAACAGCGGTGCTATTGATATGGTTGCAGCTGAACTGCTGGAAAAGATGGATGAGTTTCCGGCAGAAAGCAGCAAGATGCTGCTGGAAAGAGTCGTGCAGACAGATAATGAGATCCTGCTGAAGGAGATCTGCCGGTTGATCGCAAATAGCACGCCGGAAGTACAGAGTGAAAACCTTGCAAAGGCGGTAGAAGGGGCTTTTGGAAGCAAGAGCGAACGGATTTTCGATGAACTGACAGACAGAATTCCGGCGGAGTCGGAAATTCATACGGCAGAAACAAAAAATAAGGAAATCGCATACATTTTGCTTCATCGAATGGCAGAAAAAAATCATTATGCCTGTGCCTTGATGAAGCAGCAGTCAGCAGAAAACAGGATGATGTGGGTGAACCGCATTCTGTCCCAAAATAGAAAAGCATATGAGCCGCTGGACTGGGAATTGTTGAGAGCAGCGGTAGAGAAAGCAGATGCTGATGATCACAAATTGCATCTGACGGAGGAAGCTCAGATCGTCTGGAAGAGGCTGATGACAGAAGAAACTGTTCCTGAAGACATTTTAGACCGTGTGAATTTTTGTGTGTTGCTGGCAAAATCAAAGGTTCCGGAGGAAGCGGGAAAAACCGTTCAGCAGCTATTAAACCCGGAAGATGGAAGCGCAGAGTATCAGAAGGCACTTTGTCAGACAGTAGCCAAACATCGGGATGAATTGCCGACACTTTATGCAAAACTTGTGATCGATGCAGAAAAATGTACTTCTGCAGCCGAATGGATGCAGTATCTACAGACGATAGAAGACGAATGGCTTCTTCAGAATGGACAGGAAGATCTAAAGAAGAGGACACTTGGGTATTATAAGACCCTGAATTGCGAGAGGGCAGATGAATGCCTGAGTAGTCTTTACCATCAGGGAGCAGAGCTGCGAAAAACAAAACTTCCGTTAGAGCTTCAGGAAGATATCATGAAGGCAGAAGGAGAGTGGTCAATGCAGAGACTCTCCATCGAGCAGCTGATGCAGAATGTGCTGGAGACAGAAGGCACAAACCAAAAGGTGACTTGGTGGACTATACTCGATGTGCTGGGGCTGAAGTCGAACCCGAAGGCAAGATTTATAGATGCTTGTCATGCGCTGGCAGAAGAAAAAAATGACGAAAAACTAGACCAGCTGCTTTCAGAAAAAACAGGTGGAATAACGCGTACTGAAAAAGAAGAGTTCCGTATGCAGATTCTGAAACATCTGCCGAGGCTGTATGCAAAGAAAAAGGTTTTCACGTGGAAAATGTTGTTCTGGTATTGCTTCCTGCCAGAAGGCACAGCTCGCCCTCATGCTGCTTATGAATTCATGAGCAGCAAAGAATTGATGGCCGTTGCGGAGCAGGGAGGGTGTGACCCGGATAAAATTCTGAAAGAATGTCCGGAATGGGTCACGGCGGATATGCGGCAGAGCCTTGGAAAAGAACTGAAAAAGGATGCAGGATTGCGGCCTGAGAAAATGACGAAGCTTGTAGAGCAGGTGCTGTGCAGAAAAAAATGTGAGGAAAAGGATCAGCACAAAAAAAAGACGGCAGGTGAGGTTCCGCCGGTGATACCCGCACAGAATGGAAGCAAACATGCATCGGATGATGTAGGTGCATTGGAAAAACTTGAAGGATTATTGAAAAAAATCTTAAAAAAGTAAAGTGGTGGAGGATGCAGAAATGCAGGTTTTAGGAGAAAGAGGAACGATATATTCATTGGTCCAGTCCAATGCAGGGGCAGAATATGACGGAAAAAAATACCGGGTCAAAGGAAAAGATAACGTTATGGTCAAGATCTTTGTCCCGGCAATGCAGACGGATGCACAAAAAAATAAAGTGCTGATTGCAGCAAATGGCGGCGGCGGAATGCTGGGGCCGCGTCCGATCGAGCCGGTATATGAGCGGGGGCACTTTGCTGGCTATGCATTTGAAGTTGAATCTCCTCAGCCCATTCCTAAACCTCCGCAGGGAGATCATTATCTGTTGTTTGCGGGATTCAGTGCGGGTTTGGGCATCATTTTCAGTCTGGTCTTGCATTTTGTTTTGATCGGCATACTCACCAGAGATGCTGCAGAGCTAAATAAAGAGATGCTGTGCGGCGGTGGAATCATGATCGCAGCAGGATGGATCCTGGGTGCTGTCGTTTTCTATAAGGGAATGAGCGTTGGCTGGGAAGAGTATGCCTGTATGCTGGCGGCCGCAGGCTGCTTTATTGCCGCATGCGCGATAGTCTACTTCGCAACGGGGGTCGTTGCAACTATCTTTGCTGGGGTGGTGGTAGGTGCCTCGCTTTTGATGCAGATACTTCCGGATGTGTTGGCATTTGCTATAGTTGGAGGCATTCTCTGGAAAGCGTTCCGGCACTGATACAAAGGAGAGGGCATTATGACGGAGATCAAGGCATTTTTTGAGCAGATCGAAAAAATCCAAAATGATATGCTGAGTTTGTCCAGCCAGACGCCCAGAGCAAAGGCGGGGACTTTAGGAAAAGAGCAGATCGAGGAACTGACCCGGATCGTTCGGGATAATTATGGGACGAGATTCCCTGTGCCGATATTTCCGAATGAACCGTATCCGGAAGAGTTTTCTCAGCAGGCGATGTCTTATTTTGCAGACGAAAGAAATTATGCGGCTCTGCTGAAGCCTGCAAGTGCCTTTGGAATGCGCCGTGCAAAAGAAGAAGACTACACATGGTTTATGACGATGGCGGATGTGGTTGGCCGTTATTATAAGCTTCATCCGCAGGAACAGGAATCGGAAGAAAACCCGGCAGAGCATACGCTACGAGAGGCTGTGGAACGCTTTGTGGCTTGCGGAGCACAGCAGATGTCCAATACCAGACAGGTAAATGGCTATGACCCCAAGGGAAGCCGGATGGAAGAGCTGTATTTGGGCGATATCCTGTACCCGATGGAAAGCAGCATGGACACACGACTGTGGCATAATTTATGGGATGGACAGTGGCTCAGCATTCCATTCAGCTATAGTATCCAAAGACCCTTTACACTGTTTGTGGATGCTCCCGACGCAAAGGACTTTACAACCAATCAGGAGAGCGTAGGCGTTTTTCTGCGCGGGTTGTTCTATCAGATGCTCCACGCGGCACCGGCCTATACCTGCCAGTTCTATTTTATCGATCAGGGTAATGCGGCTGCATCACTGAAAGAACTCAGCAGTCTGAAAAGTGTGATCAACAATAGTGCGTATATCCTGGACGATGGGATCTGCAATCATCGATATCAGATGCTCAAGATCGCTACGACCTCGTCGGAGGCGTCTGACTTGTTCAAAGAGCTGGAAGAGCGGATGGGCAAAGTCAGTACTTTGATCGGCGGCGAGAAAAATCTGCTCACCTACAATGCGAAGCGCATGAGCGATGGCATGGTGCAGGAAGGGCAGAAAATCGTACCGCAATGCATTGTGGTCGTGGACAATGTGCACGATTTGGACAATCACCAGATGCAGACGCTGAAACGTCTGATTTTGAACTCCCGGCGATGCGGCATCAGCGTGGTACTGATATCGGGACGGACAAAAGATGAAGGACTGACGGAACCGGAACTCAGCCTTAAGAATGAGGTGTCGGATTGGCTGGAAGCCAGTGGCAGCGAAAGAGAAGGTTATGAGTGGTTCACGGATCTGAGCGCTGCCTCGCTTGGAGAAACCAGTGAAGAAGAGCTGCGCCGGATGCATTTCCGCTTTCGCCCCAATAGCAGAGCAGCCGCTGACCAGTCCTATCTGAATGAAATCCGGGAGAGCCTCAAACCCAATCTTGACATGGAAACTGCGCTGGAGAAGCGTATCGATCTGGAGCAGGCTTGGGGCGCGAGCGATGGTGCGGCTGAGATCAAAGTGCCGATCGGTGTCAATGAGCAGGGCAAAGTGACTTACATCAATATTGGCGGTTCGGATGGTGCACATGCACTTCTGGCTGGCTCTACCGGTTGCGGCAAATCTACTTTGCTGCATGCTATCATCAACGGCGTGATAGTGAATTATAAGCCTACAGATGTACAGTTGTGGCTGGCTGATTATAAGCTGAACGAATTTCAACGCTATGCAGAAAATACACCCCCACACGTCAAATTCGTGGGCATTTCCCGAAGCATGGAATACTCTCTCAGCTTCATTGAGCGGATCCATGAGGAAATGGAACGGCGTCAGCAGGCGTTTGGAAAGATAACATCGCTGAAAGAGTACCGCAAAGAGCACGGGTCGGATAGTATGCCGCGTATCCTGATCGTGATCGATGAGTTCCATAAAATGTCGGATCATGTCCGCGATGACCCGGAGCACAAGCAGATGCTTACCAATATCCTGAAAGAGGCTCGTTCGGTAGGTATTTCGTTGCTGCTGTCAGATCAGACCTGCGGTATTGGCTTGAGAGGCCTGTCGGAAGAAGGCAAGGAACAGCTCACCCTGCGTATGTCCATGCGCAGCAGCATCGATGAGTACAACGCGGTTATGGGGATCACGAATGCCCGCGATGTGCGCGAACTCAAGATGCTGAGCAAATGGGAAGTGACGCTCAAGCGCAGCGAGATATTCAAGAACGAAGAAAACGAAGAAGAAACTCGCTATTATTTTGAGTGGAACAAGACTCTTTATGTCAGCGATGATTGCTGCAAGTGGATCGCAGAAAAAAGCATTCAGGACTATGGTGCCAATACTGATGTTCAGGTAGTGCGCAGCGGTGTGCGTATTTGGCCTGACTGGGAAAAGATCCGCTGCTGGGAGCACAAGAAGCCTCGCCGCTGTCTCTTATACACATCTCCGAGCCCACGAGACTAGCGCTCATCTCGT
>ENA-UBCA01000510-UBCA01000510.1-human-gut-metagenome-genome-assembly--contig:-NODE-510-length-25187-cov-12.652276_pt1 | contig 25187 bp, 13 predicted proteins | sample MGYA00244228_ERZ654716 | MGnify/ENA primary metagenome ERZ654716 (study PRJEB26926, sample SAMN06164557) | human gut metagenome | biome: ENVO:00009003; feature: ENVO:2100002; material: ENVO:00002003... | reverse complement strand
ATCATATTCTTCTCCATATCCTACAATAAACAATTTTGCATTGGGAATCATCTTACAAACATACTTAAATTCATGAATTAGGTATGCATGATTTTTTACCTTTTCATATCTACCGACACAAACCCATACAAAATCAGTATTTCCAACGGAATATTCTTTTCGTAGTTTATCCACAACCTTTTTATCTGCATGACTATACTGTTCAATTTCCAATCCATTATATATCGTAACTATTTTAGAGTACGACGATATTTTCAATTTCTTAGCTTGGTTGGCAAGTTCTTTCCCAACACAAACTACAACATTTGTCCCCATATCTGTAATTTGATACAAAAATTTTCTTGCTCCTAAAAATTCTTCTTCCCCATGAACTGTATTAATTATTTTTTTACAGCTCAAAAAAGGCTTTGCTACCCGTACAAGAAAATTTGCATGCACCATATGTGAATTTATTATTTCAGGCTTCTCTGCATTTGTAATTTTAACAAACTGAATCAAATCATGTAATCGAGCTTTCCCTCTCTCCATATTCATACAATAAAATTTAATTCCATCATTTAATAATTCGTCTACCATTTCACTTGACTCAGGCTTTGTCATTGAAACAAGGACTATTTCATTATTTCTTTTTGATAAATACTTACACATTCTATGTAATTGAATGGATGCCCCACCAACGCCATAGCTTGTAATAACATAAAGAATTTTCATATAACTCCTTTTTATATTCAATAATACTAAAATTAAATGTAATCATCTAACACGTAATCAGTTTCAATAAATTTCGGACTCCAATTCTGTTTGTTAGTCAAAATTTTTATTTTTTGTGGATTGTTTGTTAGTATTTTAACAATAAATGCATCTCCGTTTTTATGTCTAAAATCACTAAAAAATCCGGCCCTTTTTAAAGCTTTATCTATCAACTCATCTCCAGACTCCCAAACATTTATCATATCATAATTCTTTTCTATTTCTCTTAACGCAAAATTTAAAGCTTTCCACAACAATTTATAGTCAGTTGTCTCTCTGTGTATTATCAAAACATTTCCTCTTTTAAAACTTGAGTTTTCCCTATATGAGCAAATTAAAATTTTTATGATAGAAGTATCATTCTTCTTTATTTCAAGTAGTTTATGCCCAGAAGACAATTTCCAAGCAAAAAAATCATCACTCATATCAATATGAATGTCTTTGTTTCCAGCCAAATTGTAATAATCATCTTTGCTCTCTATCATACGCTCTTCAACTGAAAAATTATTCCTAAATACAAATCCATGAACATTTAGCCATGCCTTTGAAATTATATTTAAAAACTTCGGTATATATCTTCCAGTAATTTTCAAAAAAGCTTTATGAGCATCACATATAAAAAGCATTTTCTTTGTTCGAGCCATTTCAATCCATCCCAGTTTCATAAATCCGTAATACGAATTATCGTTTGGGAATCCAACAATGAAATCAAATCCCATTTCTTTAAATATAGCCTCTGCCTTTTCTATCATATGAATAAAAACTCCACGGCCTCTATAATCTGGATCAACCGCCGTATCGCATGACTCAACAGCTCTAAATTTCATTCCATTATAATTATAGTTTATAAGTCCAAATCCATTAATTCCCACTAGCTTATCACCATCATATGCACACATCAAATAGTACTTTCCATTATGTAGTGGATTGTCATAATGCTTTCTTTTCCATGATTGTTCATTTGCTTCCTGGTCAAACACTTTATTAAATAATGTAAACTGCTGTTCAATATCATCAATCTTTCCAAATTCGTATCTTAATGTAGTAGTCATAAAAAGTTTCTCCTAAACTAATTCCGACATATTAAAACTTTTCATCCCATATTTATCTTCTAAAAATAAATAATAGTCTAAAATATCTTCAAGCTGATTTATCATTTTGTCAGTATATTTTCCAAAATTGTGCGGATGCCACCATAAGTGAAATGTTTTTCCATTCTTAGCAGCATACCGCATCTGGCTTTTTATTCTTATAATTTTAATCTTCTCAAATACAGCTATTTTTTTACTATATGGCCTAAAAAACCTACTAGCACATGTATAAACCATGCCATTTGAATCCTTCGTTTCATTGAAACAAACGACTCCGCAGATTGGAAAATATGTGTCTATCGCACGAATTATCCTATAAAACCAAACAACAACCTTATTGTGGCTCAATTTATAGGAATTTGGATTTGTTCTCACACAATTGATTCCTAATCTTTTTGCAATATCAACATATTGCTGTCTTACATGATTTCTAGGAAATACGATACTTCTAACATCCACATTAAACTTATCTTTTATAATGCGCCTTGCACTTAGTAGATCAGACTCAAAACTGTTAAGATCTGCTCCCAATTCGTCACAATAATAATGACTAAATGTATGTGTTGCTATTTCCTGATTCCTTGTTTCTTTTATTTTTTTAATTAATGAATAGCCATAACAGTAAGGGTCATCTTCTTCTGTATTTCCCATATTCTCAAAATAGGAATATGCTGATAATAATTCATTTCTAAAATTCGGTTTCAAGCTAGGTAAATACTTATTAAGTTCATCTCTGTTCTCTGCCGCCATGATTCCTACTACTGCCCAAGTAGCATGAATGTTGTATTGTTCAAAAAGTTTCAAAATTAATGGAATTGCCTTTCTTCCACCATCAATATTCTTTTTATATTCTTCACGATTAGATTGATCCAACATTCCCCATATCAATTCAAAATCAATTGAAATAACAAATTTTCCACTCATATCAAAAAATTCTTTCTACTCACAAAAATAAATCAATTTCATCTTGTCATTTATTTCTTTAATATCAAAAGAAGTTATCCTTTCTCTATTAAATTTAGAAAACTCAGTTTTCTTTTCTGATTCAAATATAAGTTTACCTATTCTATTCTTAAAGCCATCCACATCATCCGGTTCACACAAATACCCACCTTTTCCCTCTTCGATAAGATCAACATTTCCTCTTATCCTGCTAGCAATACAAGGTAGTCCTACCGCCATTGCTTCCATCAAAGCAACCGAAAGACCTTCCCTTATAGACGGAAGTACAAAAATGTCTGCAGTATTAAGAAGTTCAATTATGTCTGCACGATAACCAAGAAGCTGAAGATTAACCCCCAGATTTTTTGCTAAATTTCTGAGATATTCTTCTTTATTACCTTTACCAGCGATAAAATAATGAATTCTCGAATCATTCAATTTTGCAATTGCTCTAATGATAACCTCCTGATTCTTGTTCTTATTCAGTTCCCCAACAGAAAGAATCATCAAATCATTTTTAGTTATTCCAAGTTCAGCTCTCTTCGTCTCTTCATCAAAGTTTTCCAACCAGAACTTCTCTGTATCTATCCCTACGCCTGGAAGGTACTCAACCTGTTTTGCATTCATATACTTTTTTGCAAATGTGTAGTCTTCTTTATTAATTGTAATCAAAACATCTGTCACATAAGAAAATACTTTTTCAATCGGATAAAATATAATCCAATTCTTCTTTGGAGCTCCCTTGTAAAAATGAAAACCATGTGCAGTATATATCACTTTCATTCCATTTTTTCTAACCTTTAAAGCGGCTGCCCTTGCCACCACTGAGCCTATTGGCGATTGACAATGCATAAGTGCATACTTTTCCTTCTTGCACATTTTCCTAATCAGCTTTATAGATTTAAAAATTCCTTTTACATCATATATTTTACGTGGAATAGGTACATGTGTAACAGAAACTCCTTTTTTTGCCAAGCTTCTTACCATTTCCTTCACTTTTTCATCAGAAATAGTATTGCCCTCTTTGCAATTGCAAGCAACATTAACAATGTAACCCTTATCCAAAAGTAATTGTATATTTTGCATATTAAATTGCTGAATCATAGAAGCTACAGAAGCAACTACCAATGCTTTAGGTTTCAATATTCCTACTCCTCTGTCTTTACAATCGATTTTTTTGCAGAAATTAGTTGATAATTCAATCCATCATAATGAGAAATTCGTTTATTATAGCAATTATTTCCAAATGCCTTATTAACAAGACCGCCTATCTTTCTCGGCATCTTACTACCAATCTTGACTGCCGGCGCAAGACATTTTAGCTCTGTTATCTTTTTTCCACTAGCCTGTGCAATCTCTTTTACCATATCTGATGTTTTTGTCCACTCTCCATTTTGTGGCAACAATACAACCGAGTTTCTATGATATGGTTTAAGCAACATGATCTGACATAAGAACTCGCACAAATTTTCGATATAAAGCATACTTCTTTCATTGTCCACATCTGGGAATATCGGTAATTTCTTTGCAAGTTTAGCTAAAGTACGATAGTTTCCTTTGCTGTCTTTTCCATAGATCATCGGCGGACGTAAAACAATGACTTTATAAGTATCATCCGCTAATTCTCGAACTGCCACATCAGCCTGCAGCTTACTATCACCATAAAAGTTTGCCGGCTGTGGAACTGTTGTAGCATTAATCACTTTTTTCTCTCCATACGGTGCAGATTCTCCATAAACAATCATAGAAGACATAAAGATAAATGTCTTTACCCCTTCTCGTTTTGCTTTTTCCGCTACTGCAACAGCTAATCCGGTATTTACCTCATAATATTTTTTCTTTGTTTCTTCCGAAACATTTCCCACATCTGCGTGTGCAATACCAGCCACATGATAGATAATATCATAGTTCGAAAAATCTTTTTCTTTCCATGATTCATCCTTCAAATCCAGTTCTTCAATTTCAAAGTTGTCATGATAATGCTTCTGTGCATATTCTATAAACGACTGTCCAATATACGATCCAGCTCCGGTAATCAGCACTTTCTTCTTTGTGTCGAAATCCACCTCTACCGTCTCACCAAATCCAATATTTCCAATCAGTTCTTCGTCTGTTTTTCCTTCTGAATAATTATAACTATTTTTTTTCATTTCTCCGGTTCCACCCTCAACAACACTATCATCATGGGAAACCTTAGAAATGGTTCCTAAGAAACATTTCAGATCAAATAAAAATGACTGTTTCTGCACATATTCGCCGTCCAGTTTCGCTTTTACCGGGATCTCCAGTTCGTCTCTTCCGTTAATCTGTGCCCACCCGGTCAATCCTGGTTTCACATCATTCGCACCATACTTATCTCTCTCTGCAGTAAGCAGATCCTGATTCCATAATCCCGGTCTCGGTCCGATGATACTCATATTTCCCACAAAAATATCCCAGATCTGCGGTAATTCATCTAAACTATGCGCACGAATAAATTTACCAACCTTGGTTATGTACTGATCCGGATTGTCCAACTGATGTGTTGGCACATCATGAGGGGTAGATACTTTCATGCTTCTGAATTTATGTAATTTGAAATACTCCTTGTTTTTTCCTAACCGTTTCTGAGTGAAAAGTACAGGTCCCGGATCCTCAATTTTAATCGCAAGTGCAATAGCTGCATATACCGGGGACAGAACAAGTAATCCTCCAAACGAAAGAACTACATCTAATGCCCTCTTGGCATATTTACTATATAATGATTCCTTCGTGAAAATCACACCTGACTCTTCCAAATGTCCTCTGACTCCATCTGCATTTTCAGCATCATTGTCATTTTTTACAAAAACAACCTTCTTGCCTTCAAACGGATTCTGTTCTGCCGGTTCATTCTTGTATGTATAGTCAGCCTTTTTCTTTTTTGCGACAAGCTGCATTCCAACAAATGCAATTCCAGCCGCTCCTGCTAATATTTTAAGGGTTTTACAAAGCTTCTTATGCGCCATTGCAACTCTCCTTCTGTTCATAACTATGTTATGTTCATTTCCCTAAACCAATTTATTATAGCATATATGTGCATATATATCTACTTTTTTCCGTTTTCATCTATCTTTTTTTCATTTTCATGGCTTTTAGTTGACTTTATCGTTTCTTACAGAACAAACGAAAATTTCTTATTTTAAATAGATGCAAAACTATTTATAGGGCGTGATTCAACGAATCACACCCCTGGCTTTTCTCTAGTACCAGAAAATATTCCATCTATATGGATCTCTCATCATCTTGCATATACCAGAAATCATCCCTGCTAAGTTGTGGAAAGTTATATACATCCACTCCATGATGTTCGGGCAAGCTGATCAGTTGCTGGCGAATGGCATTTATTTCAGAGATAGTATCTCTTGCCAATTTGAAACGAAGGCAGTCTATGATCTGTCTAAACTGTCTTTGATAATATTTATTCATTAAAATAGCATTCTTCATGAGCCAGATCATAAAAGGATGATCCAGAGTAATTCCTTTCCGATCGTTCGGCTCTGCACTGCAAAGATATCTCCTACTCTTGTCATTTGCAGCTTTACAGAATCTCATCGGTGGAAAAAGATCTAGTATTTCATCCGATTCATTTTTTTCTTTTTCGAAGAGCAAAATAGATTGCCCTTTTTCATAATTAATTTCCATCTGATTATGTTCTTGTAAGCATAAATCCTGATACAGATTCATCAAAGCCATACCACCATAATTATTGCGTGTATAAACATTAGCTGTATACTTTTTTGACAGGTCAGCTTCTTTCAAGAAATCAACTCTTTCATCAAAATAGTCCTTCATACTACTTTCCATCCATTGTTGCAATGGCGGATTTTCGACCTTTTTCCAGTCCTTTCTCGTAAAATTTATAACAGATCCCATCCATACATATGGTCCTTGCATAAGATTTGGCATCTTATATTTATTTACAACGCCACAAATATACAATCCTACTTCTATCGGAAGTTGTACTATTCTAACACGACTTGCCTGCGTCACCGGCTGCCACTTATCTTCCAAAAAAAATATTCCCATACAGGAATAATTTGGATGATGTATCTCAGTCATCTTTCCCACATAAACACCTTGATATGCACACTTAATCAATTCGTCTCGAAAACCTGATTTCTGCCAGATAATATCTGGGCATCCACATTTTTCAAGTAAAACATTCATTTGTCGACATTGTATGTAATCATGATAGCTTTCCCAAATTTCAAATACACTAATAGATGACTGAAACGGACTCCATGTCTCTCCCAATTGTTCTTCCGACGGACAAGCATCACATTTTTCAAATACGTCTATAAGCGCCTCTACCGCTTTTGTTTCATAGCTCTCTCTTAACGACTTCCAGGAGTAAACATGACTCATACGACTTTCCATACATCTACTATATAACAGCATTTGAAGCGAATTATCTTTTTTTTCGACATATCCTCCAATTTGATATGTTAAATCTTTCACCCGCCAGCAGGGAGTTTTTCCAAATTGCAAAATATATTTTACAAGTACACCAGATACGCCTTGCAACACATCATCCTCCTTTGTATCTAAAGGAATGGTTGTCATTGCAATTTTCGGATACTGCCCACAAACCTCTGGAAACACCTGATCAAACTGCTTTTTCATTTCATCTGTCAGTTCATAAACTTTCTCCCCCTCTACAGCATGAGCTGCGTCCATTATTTCTTCATAGGTTTGCCCAATCCTCTCATTATTATAATACACCGGCATCCGGGAGCCACACAGATATTTTTCCACTGTACTCTTCAAATTTAAAGTTCCTAGTTCCCCCGGATTCAAACGTATCGCAATCGAGGTTCCGGCATTCTTCCGATATCCGTTTCTTTCCTGCTGATAGGAAGCCTCTGTGACAGAATCATCCGGTTTCGGCATTGACTCATTTGAGAAGTGGTTCTGTGATTGATTCAACAACGTATAATATCCACTAAGCCCCGTTACCTGCAATCGCAATCCATAATGTTTGTTCATATTCGAGTTTGTTGTCTCCTCCTCTCGACGGTTTTTATCGGAGTCAAAATAAAGAGTCGACACCTCCACGTAATCACCATTAAGGAAACATGACAGAAAACCGATTCCAAAGCGACTGATACCATGATACTTTTCTGTTTGATGGTGATCTCTTAAGTCTCTTTCGATTTCCTTGGAAGAATAATACGAATTTCCCACTTTCAGGAAATATCTTTGAAGCATTCCCATGGTCATTCCGGTTCCCTCATCATCAATACGAAACCAGATGTTTCCGTCCTTGTCATTCCACTCCCAGAAATCAATACGGGACTTTTCCGGTGTAAAATCAGGATCCATTTTCCCTCGAAGTAATGTAGCATCGATCGCATTCTGAAGTAATTCTCTCACGAAAACATCCCGATTATCATATAAGTTTTCTCCAGTAAGCAATTCTAAAATCTTCGTTTGGTCCATCGTAATGCAGAAATCCCCGCTCATATATCCATCGGATTCGATTTCATTGCGTAAGATATATCTTGGAAATGGGAAATTCTGTTGCCAACTATTATGACAATGCTTCTGCAATTTTGAACAATTTCCCAGTTCATCATCAACCCAGTCCAAAAAATTTCGAACCGCATGTTCTACTCTGGGATTGGTACAGCGTGCTTTATATGGTAAAGCTTCTGTTGTTGGAGATGTTGGGTAAGAAAAGCCTGCAGAAGCCTGATGTTTCTTCCACTCTTCACTGCTTTTCTCATTACGTTCCACATAACTGTACAATACCTTTGGTGCCCTGGTATCATCAAAATCCAATAAATCGCCCAACCGTAGCAGTAGTGCACAAAACAGTGGACTGACATCATTTGCATTTAAGTAATCCAAATCATGATTACCAACCATATCTGAAAGATTATAACCATGTGCCTCACAAACGGATACAATACACTGCAATGGCACGACAGCCATTGGGCGCTGACTGATCAGTTCCTTCCATGCCTCATTATGCAGCACCTCAGCCACACGTTCAGAATGCAAGTTGCGAAGATACCACTGCCGCATATCTTCTGTCCAATCTTCTGCTGGGCTCCCCAGAAACTCTGGGTAATATTCTCTCAAGAATTTTTTACATGCCTCTGTATCCTCGTATTGTGCCTTCTGTTCCTCATCTGTGTAAACCATGCCCACATCATGCAAACTTGCAACCAAAATCAGCAGTTCCAGTTCACCTACAGTGAGATTACTACTCTGATCTCCCAGTAATCCCCCCATGGCATCCAATACATTTAAGATATGTGTTTCGTCATGCAGTGTATAATTTTCAAAAGTCCTGCGAACATCCTTCAAATAATTTGCAGCATATTCATAAACTTCTTTTACCCATATACATCTTTCACTTCCTACACTAGCTTTTTTCCCATATTCTTTCCATATTGCAGTTTCGTCTAGTTTTTTTGAATGGACCATGACATTTCCTTCCTTTGTTTCTTATATAAATTCCTGTCATATACGATGTATTGATATTTTATTGTACCACAAAATACTACTATTTTCTATTAATATCAACATCAATTGTATAATTACAATAGCAGATTTCTCCCAATTTTAATTTTCCTCTCTTCGGAGAACTATGTCGTATTCAATTTCTCTGTCCAATCTACTCATAGGCTTATTCGAAAACATAAATCCCCTTAAACCGCTGCAAATTGTTTCAAATCAATGCGATAACCAATTTCCTCATTTATTACTAGCATCCACAGAAACAGGAAACATAACATCCCTATAGCTCCATCTCAGTTCCTCAATCGTTGGACAAGCCTCTGGCAAATATTTTTCAATCATATCACGTATTTCCAACATCTCTGCCTGCTCACTTTCCACAAAGTTGCCAAGCCCGAATGTTTCTTCCTGCACCAGCGGAACGCTCAATCTTCCTTGTTCACTTTTCTTACTGGCAAATCTGGAGAGACCATTTTCCAACGGATGTTGATTAATTATGAAGAAAATTCTATCTGTTTCAACATCTTCTACAATATTATTATATGCAATATCTATTTCCAAGTCTGAAAACACAAACCAGACATGCGCTTCCGTGCTTCCATCCCGTGCATTTTTCCACATTAACCGCTTTAACCGAACGATATCAGTAAAACCAAGGAGCATGCCTAAAATAACATATTCTTTTTCTGCTGGTTCGGACATAAAATTCTGGATGTTCTTTCGGATGGACGCATTTTTTCTCTGGAACTCACTTGTTGACGGAATTACCTTGATTGCATCAATGACATACAACACACGTACCGCAAAACTGACAACCATATAATATGTATGGAGTCCTGGAGCATATTGCTCAATCGACACCAGATGCTTTGTCCGGCGATATTCTTCATAATACTTTTTGCATTTTTCATAATCATCCATACGATACGCATAGTAACTCATGCGTAAAGCAATCTCATTGATAACTGGATGTTCCTGAAGAATTGGCAGGATTTGTTCTGCCTCTTCCATGAGATGTTTCATCCTGTCTTTGTATATGAGTCTTCCGTATGCATCCACATTAAGGGCAATGCATGCCTCATCTATCAAGTTAAGATTACACATGAGTTCTTCAAGTTCCAATCCATTTTCTTTATACAGATTACTTGCGTTCTCAAGCTCTTCTAACACATTCTCCCACCGGTAGGTCTGCGGGTGGTTTTTCTGCAATCTGGCTTCTTCTTTGAAACAGAAACACCGCTCATATACAGCCTCAGATGGAAGCGACTTACGAAATTTTTCCAACTCATCCAATGACTGATGTTTCATATATTCCGCTGCGTCTTCCCGCAAATCTGCATATTTTTTAACGATACCTCCGTGCAGATCTTCGAAAAATGACTGAATGTTCTTATAGCAATGGTATCTTGCTGGCATAGGCAACTGCCTTATGAGTTCTTTGTCTTTATTCAGTGCCTGCAAAACATGAACAGGATCCAGTCTTGAAGACCATACAACATGTGCCACTGAAGCTTCAAACATACAACGATTCCTGTCCGGCATTTTTCTTTGTCCAATACACGTCAGCATATCCTGCACATTTTTCTCCAGTCTGGAACGTTCCGCACCTGTCTGGCGTAACATTTCCAGCTCTACATAGCGATAAGCAATATAATCCTGTGGGTTTTTCATGTCAAGATGTTCTTTTAATATTTCCAGTTCTGGTTTCCATTCTTCATATGATATATGCTGATGCAACCGCGTCTTATTAAATACATAATTATAGTACAAAATCGTCCACAATTCTGACTTTTGTAAATCGTTCTCCTCGCAAAAGAGTATCGCTTTCTCAAAAGCATCCTCTGCATCCTTATAGGCTTTGGTCAATACATAGGCCACTCCACGGTTAATCAGAATCTGGCTTCGTATCGTGATATCCGTTTCTTCATTGCATAATGCCTCTGCCTTCCGTATTTGTTCATTTGCCTGTTCTATATGTCCGGTTCTCTGATATTGGATAAAGTAAAGCAGGTGGTTGAACGCTGTATCTTTTTCCCCTGCTTCTGCCCGTCTTCTCATTTCCAGTTCATTTGCATGAAAACTCCCCATCTGCGTCCGCAAAAACATTTTATACCGCTCATAAGTTTCCTTTTGTTTTTTCGTCATCTTTGATGGCAGCAATTTTTCCAGACGCTTCCATGCCTCTATTAAGTTATAGTCATAATTCTCCGGTTGCGCATACAAGCAGCTTACTTTCAATTCCCTGCGCATGATCCAATAGATATGTATGCAACGACACGCCAGTACAATCATAATTCCAAGAATCAGACAACAAATTCCATACAGACTCTTCAAAAATTCTTTTGCTTCCGGCTTTGGGTCACTATATAATACCCGCATTTCAAATCCAAGCACGGAAAAGAAATATACTCCTGCTATCTCACTTATAACTGTTCCAAGCATATATCTTGGCATCTGTAACCAATTCTTGTTTGTGAAGCAGATAATTCCAATTGCTAACATCATTAAAATTGTCGGAATATACAAATTTGTTCCACCAAAAGTCTGATCCACTAATGCAAGCAATAAATCAATCATTTACCTTCTCCTCTCTGTACTTCTTTTAAAACGGTACACTTTATTATACCATTTACGAATAGAGCATGCAGTAAAATTAAAGAGAGCAGCCGCTCCGACTGCTCCCCATTCTACTTCTAATTATTTGCTTTTTTCCACCTGATACGAAGGCACTAACCGTTTCACCACCAGCTTCATCTGTGGATCATCTTCATATGCCGTCTTCTTCAGATCTTTCAAATGTTCAAAAAACTCTTCTCTGTCAAATTCAATCGGCTTTCCGATAAAAATCAGATCATTCTCTGTTTTCTGAAGTCCTTCCTCTTCTTTCAGACACTCTTCAAACATCTTTTCCCCCGGTCGAAGCCCCGTATACACAATCGGGATATCCACATCCGGTTCAAATCCGGATAACTTGATAAGATTTCTTGCCATATCATCAATCCTTACCGGCTCTCCCATATCCAGCACAAAGATTTCTCCGCCCTTTGCGTAAGCACCTGCCTGTAAGACAAGCGATACTGCTTCCGGAATCGTCATAAAATAACGAATGATATTTTTATCGGTAACAGTAACGGGTCCGCCCTCTGCGATCTGCTTTTTGAAAAGAGGAATCACACTTCCGTTACTTCCCAGTACATTTCCGAAGCGAACCGCTACATAATTGGTTTTTGGGAAACGATGCTGCATTCCCTGAATAATCATCTCACAGATACGTTTGGACGCTCCCATGATATTGGTCGGATTTACGGCTTTATCCGTAGAAATCAATACCATGCGCTCCGTTCCGTTTCTTCCTGCTGCCATAGCTACATTATAAGTACCGAATACATTGTTTTTGATTGCCTCATTCGGACTGTCCTCCATAAGTGGCACATGCTTATGTGCAGCTGCATGAAAAACAATTGCCGGTTTATAATCCGAAAATACAGTATCCACGCGATGGGTATTTCTCACAGATCCAATCAGCACAACCAGATTCAGATTCGGGAATTTCTTTTTCAGTTCCTGCTGAAGGTCATACGTGGTATTTTCATAAATATCAAATATCACGAGCTGCGAAGGATGATGCGCCGCGATCTGGCGGCAGAGTTCACTTCCGATGGAACCACCGCCACCGGTTACAAGTACAACCTTTCCCGCAATGTATCCCATGACCTCATCCAGATTTGTCTTCACCGGCTCCCGTCCCAGTAAATCTTCGATTTCCACCTCACGGAAATTCGATACACTTACTTCGTCATTCACAATCTGCGCCATACTAGGCAAAATTTTAATTTTGCATCCCGTGTTTTTACACAATTCCAGAATCTTTTTCTTTCGATCTCCCGGCAGATTCGGGATGGCAATAAAGATTTCCTGCACTTCGTATTTTTCTGCTGCCCAGGGAATTTTGCTGTCATTTCCCACAATCGGGGCTCCCAGAATGGTGCTTCCTATCTTATTCTTGTCTGCATCAATCACACAGACCACACGATTGCGGATCAGCGGACTGTTCTCCATATTTTTTATCAGGAAATTTGCACTGTCTCCTGCTCCAATCACCATGGTAGCGATGGCATGTCTGGATGCATCTCCCAGATAACTGTGTCGTATGATACGCAGTCCCCGGTATACAAAGCGACTTCCGGACACCAGAGCCAGCAAAAAGAAAAAATACAAAATATAATAAGAACGCGGCATATTCCATTGGAACATATGCATCCCCAAACTCTGTATTGCAGCACTGAGCAGACACGCAATCACTACATTTAACAGTTCCTGTACGCTCGCATATTCCCACAGACTATTATACAGATGCATAATAAAAAATATCACGATGGTTACAATCATATTTACCCAGAAATATTGCAATGCTGTCTCCAGATAAGGAATTCCCTGCTCACTCTTTAAGCTGAAATCAAAACGAGTCCAGATAGAAAGGATTTCCGCCAGAAAGATTGCCAATATATCATAAATTACCAACAATACAATTCGTATATATTTTGCCGTTTCTCCCCGAAACCGGTTCTTCATTTGTTGCATGCCAAAATTACTCCCTATAATCTGCTCATTTTCATGACTTGTTTGATTTTCTCTGTTTTCTTGACTGTTTCTTTCCGGACTGCTTCTTTGCAGAAGTTTCTGTTGTCACTGCTTTTTCCGTTTTAAGGTCGTTCTGTTCCACGACAACATCATTTTTCTCAGAAACCGGTTCTTTTACGAAAAGATTTTCTTTCTTGACCAGCATCCGGTTCACCGCAAGTCCCAGGCCAAGCATGCCCCAGAATACCGGAGCGGTACATACATTGGAATCATTTGCGATACCTGCAATCATGTACACCAGCACTGCCGCAAATAATCCAAATCCAACCCAGCTGATACTCTCGTGCAGATCCACTCTGCGGTAAATGCGTATCGACTGTACCAGATACCAGAACAGAAATATCAGAAGTGCCAGGGTACCGATCAGTCCGGTTTCCACCCACTGCTGCAAATACCAGCAATGAGCTTTTACGTCATAGCTGTTTGCACCGTAAACATAGTTCTGGCTGATATAATCTTCCTGTGGCACTTCAAACATATAGGTATTTGCCCCGCTCCCCATAAAAGCATGCTTTCCAAGAAGCGGAATTGTTTTATTCCAGATATGTCCTCTTCCACTCATTGCATCATCCAAAAATACTTTTGAAACCTTCGGATTCTCAAACTTCACTAATTTTCCTGCAGGATTCAGATACTCATATCCATTCTCATCGGTATTTATGAAGTTCCACTGCACACCATCAATCGTTGCACAAATTCCAGGCAGATTATCTCCAAAAGATACCGGTTGCAGCTGTACCCCAGAAAAACGGCTGTCATCCATCGTTGTCACCTGGTTATCTGCATCCACTATCGTCTGGCTTAACTCATTTCCATCCGAATCTTTGCAACTGATCTGTGTTGTTCCATCCTCTCCCACGGTATAAGAAACACTCAGTTTATTCCCGTGAATGTCAAGCACAACATCATCCGTATTGGTTTCTACTCCATTCAGAGCCCATCTGTCACTCATCCGGTATGTACCAACAATTGTATTTTTTATACTTTCACCTGCTGAGGTGGTGTTTCCAAGTACAATTGCAGCTATAATCCCAATTACCACTACAACGGCACCCACAACAAACAGTTTTTTCTTCCGGCTCAAAAGCACAAGTATAAGTACCACTGCTGCCAATGCAAGAGCCATCCATCCACTCGCACTGCCGCTTCCTTTCAAGCAGATGGCACAGCATACTACCGCTACTGCCAGCACTATCCGATGCCATATCTTTTTTGACGCAATAAACAGGCATACCGCCAGCACAATGAGCATACCAAAATAAAACGATAAAAAGTTCGGATTGTATAATGTCGTATAAGAAGTTTTCGGTGCAAAATTAAATGTCAGCTCTTTTAAATTCTTCCACCATCCAGGATTTGTGATCAAATGTTTTCCAAAATTTGACTGAAAGAAGTCCAGTCCAAAATACTGAAATACGCCGATCACTGTAACAATAGCCATGCCAATGCCCGAAATTTTCAAAATGAATTCCACATGTTTTTCTTCATTCACAAAATTATACACATAATAACACAGCAACATATACGCAAAAACTACCCACACAGACTCAAAAAGTTCATAAGTTCCGCCGGATACCCAATGCTTATACTTTGAAAAAAGTGCTGACATCAGAACAAAAAGCCCGTATACCAGCAGAAAATAAAAAGAATTTTCAAACTGCAGGGTCTCTTTCTTCACATAATGTCGATACAACAGAATTGCAGCCATCACCACTCCAATGATTACGATCGCAATCATCTTCCATGCAAAAAAGAAATCTGTCTGTGTATCTGAATTGGCCGGAAACCAGTCAAACTGCGACAGATTTGAATTATAAGAATACATATGTACAAGCAATGGCACAAACCCCATCATCAAAATGACGGGAATCATCAGCTTATTCGTCTTTTTTAAATTTCGATATCCATTCTCACTCAAAGTTTTCTCTCCTTAGTAAACAATTTTTCTAGAATATAATACCTCTAAACCTTCGTTTTTTCAACACGTAAAATATATATAATAGGTAAAAACACTTTTTTGTTACTTGTGTGTTACTTAAAAATTTTACAAATAAATGTGTATGATTGACACGATAATATAAATTTTTACACACGAAAGGAAGAAAAATGAGATTACCAAACGGATACGGCGGAGTCGTAAAACTCTCCGGCAACAGAAGAAGACCCTACGCAGCACGGATCACTACGGGCTGGCACATCAATGACATCACAGGAAAGCGCATCCAGCACTATCAGATTCTGGGTTACGCTCCTACCCGGTCGGAAGCTCTGCAGATTCTGGCACGTTACAATAATTATCCCATCGATGGGGAAACTCTGAAATTAACCTTCCGGGAAATTTATCTCCGATGGTCCGAAGAAAAGTTTCCTACCATCTCCCACTCCAACATCAAAGGCTATCGGGCGGCATTTGCCACTTGTGAAAACATTGCTAATATGCCATTTCACAATTTGAGACTCAATGATTTACAGCAGGTGATTGATCACAGCGGCAAGAACTATCCTACCCTGAAAAAAATCCGTGTTCTCTTTAACCAGCTCTATTCTTATGCCATGAAACACGAAATTGTCTCAAAAGATTATTCTGCCTATGTAAATATCTCGAAATACAAAGACCGGAATCCAAATAAAAACATACGAAGCTGTTTTTCCACCTCTGAGATTTCTCTCCTGTGGAAACACAAAAACGATCCCTATTGCCAGACAGTCCTCATGCTGATATACAATGGGGTCCGTGTCTCAGAGCTTTTGGATCTGAAAAAAGAAAATGTTCATCTGTCCGAACAATATTTTGATGTCATTGACAGCAAAACCGAAAACGGCATTCGAAAAGTTCCGATTGCTGACAAAGTACTCCCCTTTTACCAGCGCTGGCTTCATGACTGTTCCGATTGTGAATATCTCATCCATACTCTGGACAGCCAGCATTTTACCTATTATATGTATTACCACAATGTTTTCCAACCCCTGATGTTTCGTCTGCACATCGATCATACACCTCACTGCTGCCGGCACACCACGATTTCCCTGCTCGCCGAAGCACATGTCGATCAGACTACCATCAAAAAAATTGTCGGTCATTCCGGCGCTATGTCCCTGACAGAACGGATTTACACACATCTGGATGTACCTGCGCTGGTCGAAGCCATAAATCAGATTTAATCGCTTCTTGTATGTTGCTTGCGTGTTACTTGTAGAAGTGATTTTGCCCCAAACTCTGTTTATAAATCCGGTATTTCCAACACTTCCGCGGAAAATACCATCCATATTTCCGGTTAAGGTAACTTACAAGACTTCTACAAAGAAGAGTGCTAAGACAAAGACAAAGAAACTTACTTACACACTGAAAGTTGCTAAGGTAGGCGTTGCTTTATCTGGAGATTCAGTAGTAGCTATTGGAAGCACAACTAAGTTAACAAATACTAAGAAAAATTCTTCAAGAGCTAAGATTACTTACACATCAAGCGATGATTCTATTGCAACAGTAGCAGCTGACGGTACAGTAACTGGTGTTAAGGCTGGTAAGGCAACAATCACAGCTAAGATTACCGTTGGTAAGGATTCAGCTACAACTACTAAGGATGTAGAAGTTAAGAACTATGTTCTTTCTACTGTAGCACAGAACAAGTTGACAGAGCTTACAGCTACTGTTACTGGTAATACAAAGAATCTTAAGCCTACTGATTTCGTAGTAAAGAACGAGACAACAAACGTTGTTTATCCAGTATCTAAGGTATCTGTTGATTCTAAGGATGCTTCTAAGGTTACATTAACACTGTTCAGTGAATTAAAGGATGCTGCTACATATGATGTAACTCTTGATGGAATCACAAAGACATTCGTAGCTTCTGACGGAAAGGTTGCTTCTATCGGTCTTGACAATGTGACAATTCCTGCAGCTACTGAGACGGAAGTTAAGTTAGTATCTAAAGACGCTAATGGTGTTATTGTTAAAGAAGTATCTTATCCTTCATCTGATTCTACTTATGACTTCACAATTGATACCAAGGGAAATGGTTATACAAGTGGATCTAAGCTTTATTTAAATAAAGTTGGTGATACTGCTGAAGCAACCATCACATACAAGACAGGTAAGTATGACCAGAATGGTAAGCCAGAAGGAAATATTGGACCAAACAAAGTTACAATTACCGCAGTTGATCAGGCTGTTGTAAATAGCTTTGATGCTAGAATTGATGATAATACTAAAGCATCATTTGATAAGGCTAAAGATACAAAGAAGATTGCAGTAAAAGATCCTAATAAGGCCGTATTCTTCAAAATTAAGGATGCAAACGGCAAAGAAATTTCTAGTTCTGAATATGCTAAGTATTCCGTAGAAACTTCTGATAAAACAGTTCTTATGTTAGCTACATCTTCTTTAGGCTCAAAGAAAGTAAATGTTACAGCATTAAAGAGTGGTACAGCTTATATCCTTATTAAAAAAGATGATAAGGTTGTTGGATCTGTTGCTATCGAAATTGGTGCTGAGAGAACCGTAGCAACTCTTGAGTTAGATAAGTACAGTGTAACTGTATCAAGAAGTCTTACCGGTGATGCAAAGGCTGTAAAGGCAACTGTTAAGGATCAGTATGGAGATGATATTTCAGCAACTCTTAATGTAGAATGCTTATCTACAGATGTATCTGGAAAGGTTCCTGCTGATATTTCAGGAGCTAATTATTATACATATGATAATGATAAGACAGTTACATTTAAAAATTCTGCAGAAAAAGGAAATTATGTATACAAGATTTCTTACAAGAAAGATGGCAAGGAAGTTGTTGCAAAGACAGTTAGTGTTACAGTAAAAGAAGCAACAAACACTACAGCTACAGCTTGGAGATTAGATGTAGCTAATGACAATGCAGATATCGTTGTTGGAAAAGATGTAAAAGACCAGACAGTTACAGTTTCTATGATCGGAATGAATGACGGTACTGATGTTACAAGAGAAACTACTACCAAATATGTTGTAAAAGACAAAGATGGTAAAGTAGTTTATGACGATACTGCTGCAACTGTAGTATCTAAGGGTGCCTTTACTAAAAATGTTTCTGGTGTATTAACTTTTGATGCATTAACTACTTCAACTTCAACTTCTGGTTCTGCAATTACTGCAACAAAGAATATTGCTGCTGGTAAATATGATGTTACAGCTGTATATCAGAAGGACGCTAAGACAAAGGTTACAATGACAACAAGCTTTACTATTAAGGATTCTCAGGCAGCTGCTGGTGTAGAGCAAAAAGCTGAAACTGTTGATGCAGCTTACAATACCGTATCTGCTGCCTTAGGTCAGGCACTTGTTATAACATATGGCGACAAAGTATACACTGATCGTAGTGATGTCGATAATAAGACTGATGGTTTAGCTGCTAATATTGTAGAATACAAAGTTAATGACAATGTTAGGGGAGAAGTTACCAGTGATTCCGTTAAAGTTAATGGAACATATTTTAATGTTTCTAAATTAACTCTTAAGATTGAAGTATCTCCTAATGTTTATACTAACATTGATATTGATGTAAATTTAATTAAATCAATTACAGTAAAATAATTTAGATTGAATTATTCATCTAAATAATAAAATCCCTCTGTGCATTGCACAGAGGGATTTTTAAAATACCGGCATTTACCCAAACAGTAACTTTTGTAACGGTAAATCCTTCACCGCTTGTAAGGAAACTCTCTGTCTGACCATTTGTAAACTTAACAGTATATCCGTTGTTCTTTACGACTTCGTAAGTTGCAACATCAAGACCTGTATGTGTATCTGTATAATCCTTTACATTTGTATAAGTATAATCACCATACTTAACAACTACAGAATCAGCTAAAACAGCACTTATAGCAGAACCAGAAGTAGTTCTTGCATCTACACTATTGTGTTTTGTATCTACAGTTGCTTTAGCCTGTGTGTCTTTAATAGTAAATGTTGTTGTAATTTTTGGAACAACATTACTATCTACATTATCTTTACCTTCTGCATATACAGTATATGTTCCAGCCTCAAGATTTTTAATAAGAAGTGGATCTCCATCTCCATTGGTAGTAGCTGTTACAGCTTCGATAGATAATGCACCATTTGAGTTTACAAATGCATTATTAGTCTTTGCTGCGACTCCGGCTACACCATCGCTATAGATAACAGTTCCATCAGCTTTCTTTACAACATAGCTTACATCTGTAAGAGGGGTATGGCTTGCTGTAGAGGTTCCGGATATTACTGGATACTTCTCAGTAAAATAATCCTTATTGATTATTTGAAAAGTTTATTTTAAAAAGGGGCTGTCGCACTAACCTAGTTAGTGCGATGCCCTTTTCTTTTGAAAAAATTTATAATCCAATTATAATTTTACTCGTTCACCAGAAATCTCAATATTCGTATTTCTTAAATCCGCCTTTCCACCAGAAATAGAATTTTTCTTAATGGTAATTGAATATTCTTTTACAGAGTGTTTTGGAACATTTACTTTAAAAGAATTATTGGAATAAGAAGCTATTCCTTTATTTTTTTGATTGATTACAGAAACATGAAATTTCGGAATAGCGGTGATTTTTTTATTCGTACCGTTGGCAATTCTAAATTTTATAACCATATTTCCATTTGCTTGATAAGCTGCATGATATGCACGAATTGTATATTCATTGATTCCGGAATCCTCTATGGTAATTTTCTTACCTGAATACTCATTTGCTTTGATTGTGACTTTACATTTTAAGGATTTTCCGTCACTTAAGTGTGCAGTAACCGTTGTTGTTCCAATTTTTTTACCAGTAATTTTTCCTTTCCTATTTACAGAAGCAACTGAAGAATTGCTTGAAGTCCAGGAGGTAGCAACTCCATTGTTTACTTTAAGTGTTTTAACAAATCCTTTAGTGATGGATAATTTATTGCTGCTTAAACTGATATTATTCGAAAGTTGTACAATTTTGGCATCAAATTTAGTTTCCTGATCAAATACATACTCAACAGAGTAACTTCCTTTTTTTAATTGATTAACGACGTACTTGTATGTATACCATCCACGTCCATCTAATATCCATGAGTCATCATAATTTGTTAATACCATAGGGTTTCCAACCACTTTTCCGGAGCTGTTTTTTACAGTGTAGGTAACCCCAACTGGTGATGGAACATAAAGATTAATTTCAAGATCGGAAGTTGTATTAATTTTAAATTTATATTTATATGCATCAAAAGCGTTTGCCGTGATGGATTGTTCATGAACCAGTGTTTTTGCAGACACATTAATTGGAAATATTATTGTAAAAATTAATATAACTCCAAGGACAAAAGCAAGGGCTATGCCTGCAGATTTTTCATAGTTTTTTTTACTCATAGTATTCTACTCCCTAAAAAACAAGACCGGAACATAAGTCCCGGTCCTGTGTGAAATTTACTTGTTAAGGACAAATAAATTATTTTGTAAATGCTGTGTTAATATCACAATCAACAGTAAGTAATGTGCCAACATTATTAATCTTTACATTAACTTTTGCAGACTTGATATAAATAACATTACCATTTTCCTTGGAATCAACACTTACAATATCAAGATTCTGCTTAACACCCTCATAGCTGTATTCTAATACAGATGTAAGAATATCTTTAGCGGTGCTGCCAGACTGATTCTTCTTATCAATCTTGGCAATAGCTTTACTCTGAGTATTCTCAACAACAAATGTAGTACTGAAAGTTACATCCTTGCCGTTATTGTTGATGATAGTAGCCTCAACTTTATAAGTTCCTGTCTTGATATTATCTGCAAGTGTGATTGCACTGCCACTTGTTGCTGTATAGAAGTTAATCGCACCATTAGTACTTACGGTTGTACCGTCTGGATTCTTAATTGTAATCTCATCCTGAATATCAGCCTCAACCTTAGCACCCTTAATATACTTATCAACAGTAGCAGTTACCTGCTTACCAAGAATATCAGATTCAGATGTTCCGTATGCAACAGCAAGATCTGTCTTAGCAGTTGAAACATTAAGCTTGTATGAAGCAGCATCTTTAGTTGTGTCTACAGATACAACTTTGATATTTACGATACGTGAAACCTTGACATTCTTATCGCAGTTAGAATCAACTGTAGAAGCTTCGATCTTAACAGAGTATGTTCCCTCTTTTAAATTAGAAGCATCTACTTGGTATTTATCATGTCCAACAAGAGTTACGAAAGCATTTGCTGACTTACCCTTAGTATTTGTTGTATCCTTGCTTGGAGCACTTACGATTGTTGTATCAATAGAAGAAATATCGGTTTTCTTTCCATACTGATCATATGCTTCAAACTTTGCAGAATCTACATTATTAACGCCTCTTGTATTTGTTACAGTGATGTCATCACACTTAACAGTTGTAAGTTTTCTGATATCCTGAACAACAACTGGTAAAGATTTAATAACTTTTCCATCTGCATTTAATACATTGATGTAAGCGCTTCCTGCCTTCACGCCAGTAACTTCTACACCAGTAGATCCCTTGAAATCGCCAGATGACTGAAGATCCTGTTTTGCAAGAAGTAATACACTGTTATCGCTTGATTCAACCTTATACTGAGAAGTTACATCATCTCCATTAGAATTCTTGATGTAAATGAACGCGTATGCAGTATCACCATATGCAAGTTTATTGTTTGTCTTAACTTCATTGTTCCAGTTAACAAGTGTAGCTTTGTCGTTAATGGTATAATTGAAGTCAGATAATGTTGCATCGTCTTCAACTGCTGTAACTGTAATTTTCTTTGTGATCTTACCAGTTTCAGCACCTGTTGTCTGATCATACTTCAATGTGTGATATGTTACTTCCGCAGTAGCAGTATCGCCAGTATTTAATAACACAAGCTTATCACCGTCTGTATAACCTTTGTTTTCAGTAAAGCTGTAATCAACGCTTCCCTCACTCTTAGCATCTGAAAGAGTAAATTCTTTAACAACAATATTGTTTTTGTCTAAGAACTGAGCCTTAACAACAGAACCAGCAGATCCCTTAACAATTGTTGTTTTATCAAGGGCTACATCAGTAACAACGCCATCTGTAGCAGTAAATTTAACTTCTGTTCCGTCATACTTTACAGAATATTCCTTGGCATCATTCATTTCAGAGAAAGTGTCAATAGTTACAGTCTTCTTGTCAGCAGCAACGCTGATTGCCTTTACAGGATATACAACATTGTTAGCTGTATTTGTAATAGTGATATCCTTCTTATCAAGTTTAGAAGTATCACCAGCGAATGTTGCTACAATCTGTGAAGCCTTCTTCTGAGCAGCGGACTTTAAAATAACATTCTTTACTTCTACATCCTTAGTAGTTTCAGCTGAATCCTTACCAACGGTAATCTTAGCTGTGATTGTTGCCTTACCAGCCTTAACACCAGTTACTGTACCGTCAGCTGCTACTGTTGCAATAGAATCATCGCTTGATGTGTAAGTAATCTTAGCTCTTGAAGAATTTTTCTTAGTATTTGTTAACTTAGTTGTGCTTCCAATAGCTACTACTGAATCTCCAGATAAAGCAACGCCTACCTTAGCAACTTTCAGTGTGTAAGTAAGTTTCTTTGTCTTTGCCTTAGCACTCTTCTTTGTAGAAGTCTTGTAAGTTACCTTAACCGGAAATACGCATGGTATTTTCCGCGGAAGTGTTGGAAATACTGAGTTTGTGAAAATAAATGGAGGTAATATTAGCGCTACAAGTAACACACAATTAACACATAAGAGACAGATAAGTGACAAATTGTTTCAGTTGTAATCCTTGTGCCATATGCTATAATATAGGTAGATAAACAAAGGATTTTAACGAAAGGAATCCCGACAGTCAATGACAAAAACAAATGATGACATTCATGTAAATAAAAAATATAAGGACACCGTATTCCGGAAACTTTTTGGCGAAAACAAAGAAAATGCCCTGAGTCTTTATAATGCGGTAAACCATACCTCATATACCGATCCGGATGATCTGGAATACACAACTCTGGAAGATGTCATTTACATGAAATACAAAAATGATGTTTCATTTCTGATTGACAAAACATTGAGCCTTTACGAACATCAGAGTTCCTATAACCCGAATATGCCGCTCCGTGGATTTTTGTATTATGCGGATCTGTACCGGAAACTGATTCACCGTTCCGAGCGGCTGTACAGCAAGCATCTGTTGAAAATCCCACGCCCCCACTACATTGTATTTTACAATGGAAGTGAAAAGGACATGGCGGAAGAACGAAGGACTCTGCGGTTATCGGATGCCTTTGAAACAGATACCGGAGCTGGTGAATATGAATGGACAGCCACAATGATCAACATAAACAGCGGGAAAAATCAGTCTATCATGGACAGCTGCCACGTTTTATATGAATACGCGGTCTTTGTTGCAAAGATCAAAAGATACCGGGAGTCCATGGAATTAAAAGAAGCCATTGATCTTGCCGTCAGGGAATGCATAGAGGAAAATATTCTCAGAGATTTTTTGGAACAGCATCGCAGGGAGGTGTGTGATATGTGTCTTACTGAATTTGATGAAAAGAAATATGAAGATGTCCTCCGCGAGGAAGGCCGGGAGGAAGGACTTGCAGAAGGTCGTAAAAAAGAAGTATTTATGTCCGTACAGGAAGGTGATTATGGAATTGTGCGTGGAGCCCAGAAACTGAATCTTTCTGTAGAAGAATTTGAAAAAGAAATGTCTGCGGCCGGATATCAAATCCCGATAGAGGTGTAAAATTGAATGTATAAGGTAAATTTTTGTCCAACGGCACATTGTGGTAGGTACTAACCGCATTTTATTTTTGATGTATCCGCCTACCCGATTGTGCCGAATCGGAATTAACCGCGGATTCTCAGCAGCGCGACCGCACGATGTTGCAGTCTTATTTTAGGAGAAAGATTACCTGCTTTTGAAATAAGACCATGTAAGTATAGAATTTGTTGGGCTGCCCCCATAAACCTGGAAACTCTAATTCTGGGGCAATTACATTAAAATAATTACATTTTATAAAAAGAGGCTGTCGAAGCAACCTCTTTTTTTATGAGGTGGACACAACATGAGATTTAGTACTTTTATGCTTAGTTACAAAAAGAAACATAAACAGTTAAAATCAACCATTACTTTTCGAAAGTTATCGTTTTATCAAAAAATAATTGTAATAATAGGTTTTTGATGATTATAATAGGTTGTTGTTTTAAAATAGCAAAATGTGAGTTGGCATTTGGAATTACATTTTTAATGTAGGTATAGTATCTGTCTCTTATACACATCTGACGCTGCCGACG
>ENA-UBCA01000490-UBCA01000490.1-human-gut-metagenome-genome-assembly--contig:-NODE-490-length-25705-cov-4.940741_pt1 | contig 25705 bp, 19 predicted proteins | sample MGYA00244228_ERZ654716 | MGnify/ENA primary metagenome ERZ654716 (study PRJEB26926, sample SAMN06164557) | human gut metagenome | biome: ENVO:00009003; feature: ENVO:2100002; material: ENVO:00002003... | reverse complement strand
CGAGATGAGCGCTAGTCTCGTGGGCTCGGAGATGTGTATAAGAGACAGCGGCCTGAACGACCAGCGCACCAGCCTGGCGGCACTGTTCTTCGGCAGCATGATCTATGCCACGGTGGTGGAGTGGCTGACCGCCAAGCTGCTGGAACGGATCCACCACCGCCGCTGGTGGGACTACTCCGATAAAAAGTTCAATCTGGACGGCTATGTCTGCCTGCAATACTCCCTGCTGTGGGGTCTGCTGGGCATGGCGGCAGTCCGCTGGGGCAACGACCTGCTGTTCCGGCTCTGCGCCCACCTGCCGCCGCTGCTGTTCCACGCTGTGGTATGGGTCGGCATGGCGCTGGCCGTCCTCGACCAGATCTCTGCCATGGTGGTGGTCAGCCGGTATGCGAACCGCCACCCACGGCTCGAGCAGCTGAATCGGGAGCTGGGCAGGGGCTCGGAGAGGCTGCGGCAGAAAATTACCGCCAGCGTGGAAAAGCGGATCCAGCGGGCGTACCCTGCTGCGGCTCGTCCGGAGCCCACCACCAGTGCCGAAAAGCAGCTCTCCCTTGCCGACCTGCTCTGGCTCTTTGTCATCGGGGCTTTCCTCGGAGATGTGGTGGAGACCATCTTCTGCCGCATCACCGCCGGGGTCTGGATGAGCCGTTCCAGCCTGGTCTGGGGCCCGTTCAGCGTGGTGTGGGGGCTGGCGCTGGTGCTGGCAGCCATCCTGCTGCGGGGCGGCGAACAGAAGAGCGAGAGCCGCATCTTCTGGTTCGGCGTGATCCTGGGCGGTGCGTATGAGTATGTGTGCAGCGCCGTGACAGAGCTGCTGTTTGGCACCGTGTTCTGGGATTACAGCGGCTTCAAGTTCAATCTGGGCGGGCGCATCAACCTGCTGTACTGCTTCTTCTGGGGCATTGCGGCCGTGACCTGGATCCGCTATGGCTACCCACTGGTGGCAAAGGGGATGAAGGCGGTCAAGCGCAGGATCCGCCCCTGGATGACCGCTCTGCTGGCCGTGTTCATGGCCGTGAACCTTGTGACCAGTGCGCTGGCGCTGGCCCGCTACGATGCCCGCACCAGCGGCGCGGCTCCGGCCAATGCAGTGGATGTGCTGCTGGATGAGCATTTTGACAATGCCCGAATGGAGCGCATCTACCCCAACGCCAAAAAGGTGGAGAAGGCTGGATAAAAATGCACGATTTTGCTTGCGTTTTGCAGGGAAAACAGGTATAATACTTTTTGGATTAAAAAGGAGAGATTTTATATGCTGATCCCTGTATTATTGTTTATCGTGGGCCTGCTCTGCCTCATCAAGGGCGGCGACTGGTTCGTGGACGGTGCAACCGGCATCGCCCGCCGCTTCAAGGTGCCGGAGCTGCTCATCGGTGCCACGGTGGTGTCCATCGGCACCACCCTGCCTGAGGTCATGGTCTCCACCACCTCGGCCATGACCGGCCACGGCGAGATCGCCTATGGCAACGCCATTGGCTCGGTCATCTGCAACGCGGCCCTGATCGCGGCCATCACCATTGCGGTCCGCCCGGGCAAGGTGGACCCCAAGAGCCTGCGGGTGCCGGTGCTGTTCTTCTTTGTGGCAGCGGCCCTGTATGCGGGCGTGGCCTACACCACTGGCTACTTCAGCCGCCCCATTGGCATTGTGCTGCTGGCAATGTTCGTGGCCTACATGGTCTGCAATGTGCTGGCGATGAAAAACGCCCCCGCCCCGGAAGACGATGAGGACGAGCCGGAAAAGGAAATGTCCTTTGCCAAGGAGATTGGCCTGCTCATCCTCGGCGCAGCCCTGATCGCTGTGGGCGCAAACCTGCTGGTGGACAACGGCACCCTGATCGCGCAGGCGCTGGGCGTGCCGGAATCCGTCATTGCCCTGACCTTTGTGGCGCTGGGCACCTCTCTGCCTGAGCTGGTCACGGCGATCACCTCGCTGGCAAAGGGCCACGGCTCCCTCTCGTTGGGCAATGTCATCGGTGCCAACGTGTTCAATCTGGTGCTGGTCAGCGGCATGTCCATCACGGTGTCGCCTTTCAGCATCCCGCAGAACTCCACCATCATGGGCATCAATTCCTCTCTGGTCATGGATCTGCCCGTGATGTTCGCGGTCATGATCCTCCTGACCGTGCCCGCTCTGCTCAAGGGCAGGCTCTCCCGCTGGCAGGGTGTGCTGCTGCTCTGCATCTATGCAGCCTTCTGCGCCGTCCAGTTTGCAATGTAAGCCTCTGCGCCGGAGACCCGGCCCGGCTCCACGCCGGAGCGGGCGCTTTGGGGCAGAAAACCGTTTTGAGAAAGGCATCCTCGTTCTGTGAAGTGCGGGGATGCCTTTTTTCTGTCCCCGCAGCAGGGGCTGACCGGAAGAAGCGTTTTCTTAAGAAATCCTTAGAAAAATTTCATGGAAAATGCAGGAAACTGCTGTTATACTAGAACCGAGAATGACAAAAAGGGGAGAAGACCATGGCAGAGCAGACCATTCTGATCGCGGAGGACGATCCGGATATCCGGGACGGCGTGCGCATCTTGCTTTCCGGCGAGGGATACCATATCATCGAAGCCGAAAACGGCACCCGGGCACTGGAGGTGTTCCGCCCGGAGGTCGATCTGGTGATCCTGGATATTATGATGCCGGGCATGAGCGGCCTGCGCGTCTGCGAGGAGCTGCGCAAGCTCTCCACAGTGCCGATCCTGTTCCTCACGGCAAAATCACAGGAGTCCGATAAGCTGCTGGGCCTGACCGCGGGCGGGGACGATTACCTGCCCAAGCCCTTTTCCTTTGCGGAGCTCAGCGCCCGGGTCAAGGCATTGCTGCGGCGGTACTGCGTCTATCAGGGCAAGGGGCAGGCCCCGGCCCGGGCCGAAAACCTGACCCTGTGCAGCCACGGCGTGAAGCTGGCGCTGGACTGCAACCGCGTCTGGGTGGACGGGGAGGAGATCGACCTGACCGAGACGGAGTACAAGATCCTGCGGCTGCTCATGCAGAGCCCCCAGCGCATCTTCCCGGTGCAGGTGATTTACGAGGATGTGTGGCAGGAACCTTATTTCTACACCTCCAACGGCACCGTGATGGTACATATCCGCAATCTGCGGATGAAGATCGAAAAAGACCCGCAGAACCCCGCCCGTCTGCAGACCATGTGGGGGAAAGGGTACCGCTTTGTGCCCGGGGAGGAGAAGGATCATGCGTAAAAAGCTGGGGCTTTCCGGCAAGCTGGTGTTGATGATCCTGTTCTCAGCACTGGCAAGTGCTGTATTTCTGGTGGGAATGCAGGTCGTGCTGAACAAAGCCCTGTGGCTTTATTTTGACCAGCCGGAAACCCAGCAGAAGGCTGTGGAAAAGCAGGTGCAGGAGCTGCAGAGCTATATCGACCGGCGCGGTCTTTCCAGCCGGGATATCGACAAGTTGGACGACTGGTCTGTGCGGAACGGCAGCACGATGTTCATCATCTACGACCGCTCCCGGATGCTCTATTCCTCCTATCCGCTGGTCGCTCCGGTCTACGAGGGGCGGGAAAATGTGACGGAAACGGTTCCGGCCGAGCGCTGGCTCCCGATGTACTCGCTCACCTTTTCGGACAAAGAGGCCACAGCCATGTTCTATTACAACGGCGTGGATGCCTATTACGGCAAGGGGTGCGAGATCCTGCTGCTTGTCAGCTTTGCCCTTTTTCCGCTGTTTTTCTTCCTGAGCAGCCGGAAAATCATCCGTTATATCCTCCTGCTCAGCGGGGAGATCCAGGCCATGGAGGGCGGCGACCTTGACCACGCCATCACGATCCAGGGAGACGATGAGCTGGCCCTGCTGGCCACCAGTCTGGATGGTCTGCGTCTGACCCTGCGCCAGCAGCAGGCCGAGGAGGCTCAGGCTGCCGCCAAGGTCAAGAGCCTGATCACTGAGATGTCCCACGACCTGCGCACCCCGCTGACCACCCTGCTGCTCTATACCGAGATCCTGCGTCACCACAAATACGAGACCGAGGCCCAGCAGGATGAATATCTGGCAAAGATCGACGGTAAGGCCCGGCAGATCAAGCAGCTGTCCGACAATCTGTTCGAGTACGCGCTGGTCACCCGGGACACCGTGGTGCAGCTGGATGCCCCGGCCCGCTTCTCCCAGATCTTTGAGGAGCCGCTGGCCGAGATGGTGGAGATGCTGCAGCAGCGCGGCTTTGCCTGTGCGCTGGAGCTGGGCAGCGAGGATGTGCTCCTGACCGTGCGGGCGCAGTATATCCGACGCATTCTGGATAACATCGGCTCCAACCTGATCAAGTACGCCGACCCGGCCCGGCCCATCGAGGTGCGGTTCCTGCGGCAGGAGGGAAGGGCGGGCCTTGTGTTCCGCAACCATGTCCTGCCTGCGCCCCCGGCGGTGGAAAGCACCAAGGTGGGCCTGACCAGCATCGAGACCATGATGGATAAGATGCACGCAGACTGCAAGATCGAACAGGAGAATGAGCAGTTCACTATGACGCTGCTGTTCCCCATCAGCCAATAAAAACGACCCTCTCCGTCACGCTGACGCGCGCCGCTCCCCCTCGGGAAAAGCGGAACTGCGAAGCGATGACGGGGAGGGTCTCTTTTTACACTTTTTCCACCGAACTTAAGCAAGTCTTAAGAAATACCTCCGGCGAATGTTAAGAAAGGCCCGCTATACTGTTGGAAGAAGGGCGGGTGCGGCTTTGCACCCTGCCATAACATCAGGGAGGGGCAACCAATGCTGCGAAAAAAGAAACAAACGCCGCAGGAGCAGAGCGACCAGGAATTCAATCTGGCGCTGGAAGTGCCTGCAGAACAAAGACCGAAGGGCTGGAGACCTTTTGTAAGGCGCAACTGGAATCGCATTGCCGCTGCCGCCTGCGCAGCCGCAGTGGCCGGTGCGTTCCTGCTGCCCGGGAAGGGCGCAAAACCGGCAGGCGTAGATACCACCTATCTGGAAAGCGCGGTGGAGCGCCGGAATATCACCAATGTGTTCAGCGGCTCCGGCACCATTGCCGCAGCCAACACCTACACCGTCAATGCGCTGGTGTCCGGCACTGTGCTCACCGCCGATTTTGCGGTGGGGGACACCATTGAAGAGGGAACGGTACTCTACACCATCGACAGCTCCAACGCCGCCAACAGCGTGGAAAAAGCCCAGCTCTCGTTGGATCAGGCCCAGCGCAATTACGAGGATGCCGTGGATGCCCAATACGTCCGCAGCACCATCGGCGGCACGCTGGCTTCCTACAAGGTGGCGGTGGGCGATGTGGTCACCGCCGGGCAGGAGGTGGCCACTGTGCGGGATGCCTCCACCCTGCTGCTGACGCTGGAATTCCCGGCGGCGGATGCGGCGAACTTTACCGTGGGGCAGGCCGCACAGGTCACGCTGGACGGCACCTTTGAGGCCGTCTCCGGCACCGTGCGCTCTGTCTCCGGTGCGGATGCCCTGAGCAGCGGGAACCTGCTGGTGCGCACCGTGACCATTGCGGTGAACAACACCGGCAGCCTGACCACCGCCCAGGCCGCAACGGCCAGCGTCAACGGGGTCAGCGCTCTGGCATCGGCAAAATTCAGCTACCAGAACGAGCAGACCATCACCGCCTCCACCGGCGGCACCGTGACCGCCCTCTGCGTGAAAGAGGGCTCCTCTGTCAGCGCCGATACCGCGCTGGTCAGGATCTCCGGCAAGGAGCTGACCAAGCAGGTGCAGAACGCCTCCGATAACCTGCGCAGTGCCCAGATGTCCATGGAGGACACCGAGGATCAGCTGAACAACTATACCATCCCCTCACCCATCAGCGGCACGGTCATCTCCAAGGAGATCAAGGCGGGCGACACCGTGAGCAATACCGCAGGCAGCACCAGCCTCTGCACCATCTACGACCTGAGCTATCTGCAGATGACGGTGAATGTGGACGAACTGGAGATCCTCTCCATCAAGGAGGGGCAGAGTGTGACCATCACCGCGGATGCCATCTCTGACCGCACCTTTACCGGCGTGGTCACCAGCGTATCCAAGGCGGGCACCACGGCAGGCGGCACCACCACCTATCCTGTCACCATCCGCATCAACGATACCGGCGACCTGCTGCCCGGAATGAACGCCACCGCCGAGATCACGACGGCCAGCGCCGAGAACGCGCTTTCCATCCCAAATGCCGCTGTGGCGCGGGGCAATTATGTGCTGGTGACCAAGGATTCCCCCAGCGCTGCCAACGCCGACCCCAGCATGACCGCCCCGGAGGGCTATGTCTATGTCAAGGTGACCACCGGCACCAGCGATGATGATTACATCGCCGTAACAAGCGGCCTGCAGGAAGGCGACACCGTAGCCTATACCGCCAGCAGCACCGCCTCTGTCAGCGCGGACGGACAGATGGAGGAGATGATGGTGGTCGGCGGGCCCGGTCAGGGCGGCGGTGGAAGCGGCGGCCCGAACGGTGGCGGCGCACCGGGAGGTGGCCCGCAATGAGCGCTCTGATCGAATTTGAGGATGTGTGCAAATATTACCGGATGGGTGACACCACGGTAAAAGCCGCCGACCACATCAGCATGAAAATTGAAAAGGGCGAGTTCGTGGCCATCGTGGGCCAGTCCGGCTCCGGTAAATCCACCTGCATGAACATCATTGGCTGCCTGGATGTGCCCACAGCGGGCAGCTACCGGCTCAATGGCCGGGAGGTGGGCAACATGTCCGGCAATGAGCAGGCCGAGGTGCGCAACGAGATGCTGGGTTTCATCTTCCAGCAGTATAACCTGCTGCCCAAATTGAATCTGCTGGAAAACGTGGAGGTGCCGCTGATCTATGCGGGCGTGCCCCGCGCCGAGCGCCGCCGCCGGGCCCGCGAGGCACTGGAGCAGGTGGGGCTGGGCGATAAGCTGAAAAACAAGCCCAGCCAGCTTTCCGGCGGCCAGCAGCAGCGCGTCTCCATTGCCCGGGCGCTGGCCGGGAACCCGGCGGTCATTCTGGCCGACGAGCCCACCGGCGCGCTGGACAGCCACACCGGCCGCGAGGTGCTGGGAATGCTGCAGCAGCTCCACCGGCAGGGCAACACCGTGGTGCTCATCACCCACGACAACTCCATTGCCGTGCAGGCCCAGCGCATCATCCGGCTGGAGGATGGCCGCGTGGTCTACGACGGCGATGCCCGGGCACCGGAGGCCATCGTTCAGCCGACACTGAACTTTGAACCGGCAGAACAGGAGGGGGACGCATGATCTACGAGACCTTCCGCGAAGCAGTCAAGAATATCTGGAGCAACAAATTCCGCACCGTTCTGACCATGCTGGGCATCATCATCGGTGTCACGGCGGTCATCGTCATCGTGGGCTTGGGCAATGGCATGACCCAGAGCATCAAGGACAGCTTTTCTGAGATGGGGACCAATGTCCTCAGCGTCCAGATCACGGGCCGCGGCTCCCGCACCGTGACCGTGCAGCAGCTGTACGATATCGTGGACAGCCACCCGGAGGTGTTCACTGGCATGTCGCCCACCACCACGCTGGACAGCACCGTGAAGGTGGATACCACCACCTATGGCTATACGAGCGTCAAAGGTGTGAGTGAGACCTACCTGGATATGATGGGGCGCACGCTGGCCCAGGGCCGGGGCTTGACCTATGTGGACATCACGGACAATAAAAAGGTCTGCGTGGTGGGCGATTACATTGCCCGTGCGGCCTACGGCGGCAACGCCATCGGCCAGACCATCAAGATCGGCAGTGAGAGATTTACCATCGTGGGCGTGCTGGAAGCCAATGTCAGCAGTACGACCGATCAGGAGGGCACCGACGATGACATGATCTTTGTGCCCTATACCACCGCCCAGCGCATCAGCAAGACCAGCGCCAGCTCCTACGGCGTGGTTCTGGTGAGCGATGAACTTGCCGATGAGGGCAAGAATCTTCTGGTAGTAGGGATCGAATCCATCCTCCACGCGGAGGACGGCTATTTCATCACCAGCCTGAGCGAGATGCTGGAGACCATGACCAGCATGATCAACATGGTGGTGGCGATCCTGACCGCCATTGCAGCCATCTCCCTGCTGGTGGGCGGCATCGGCATTATGAACATTATGATGGTGTCCGTCACCGAGCGCACCCGGGAGATCGGCATTCGCAAGGCGCTGGGGGCCAAGGAACGCAGCATTCTGGCTTTGTTTGTCACCGAAGCGGCCACCACCTCCGCGCTGGGCGGGCTGCTTGGCATTGCACTGGGCTATCTGTTCAGCGCTCTGGCCAACCGGGTGCTTCCGCTGCTGGTGTCGGATATGGAACTGACGGTGGCCCCCTCCATGACCTCGGTGCTGGTGGCCTTTGGCATCTCGGTGGGCATCGGTGTACTGTTCGGCTACCTGCCTGCCAAGCGCGCCGCAAGGCTGAACCCCATTGAAGCATTGAGATATGATTAAACCTCTCACCGCTTCGGTCTGGCTTTGCCAGCGCCTTGCGGAGCTCCCCTGGCAGGGGAGCCTGGAATAGAGGAAACACGATCTTAAGGAGAATCTTCCATGAAAAAAAGAATCCTTTCCCTTTTGCTGGCGGTGAGCATCGCCTGCTCGATGCTGGTGGTGCCGGCAAATGCCGCTGCCAGCAATGCGGCGGTGCAGACTGCCGTGACGCTGGGCGGCTTGACCAGCGAACAGGCCTCCGCCCTGAGCACCGCCCTGACCCGGGGCCAGCTGGCAAAGCTGCTGGTGGCATTCTCGGCCTACCGGGAGAGCGCCGCCACGCAGGGGAACACCGGCACCCTGTTCACCGACGTGGACAGTGGGAACGAATATGCCCCCTATATCCGCATTGCCGTCCAGCAGGGGTGGCTCAGCGGCTACACCGACGGCTCTTTCCGGCCCGACAACGGCGTGACGCTGGAAGAGGCCTGCACCGCCGCCCTCAAGCTGCTGGGCTATGATGTTACCACCCTGAGCGGCAGCTTCCCGGCGGCACAGCTCAACAAGGCCGGCAGCCTGGGCCTGCGGGCCGGTTTGAGCGCCGTGCAGGGGCAGGGCCTGACCCTGGAAGATGCCGCTGTGCTCTTCTATAATGCCCTGACGGCCAGCACCGCTGAGAACCAGACCTATGCCGCCACGCTGGGCTTTACCGTGACGGATGGCCGGATCGACCTGTCCTCAGTGCTGCTCAGCAGTGTGGAGGGCCCCTTTGTGGCCGATGGCACCACCCAGCTGCCCTTTGCCCCGGCGGCGGTCTACCGCAATGATACCGTGGCCACAGATGCCGCTCTGAACGCCTACGATGTCTACTATTACAGCGCCAGCGCCAGAACGGTCTGGATCTACTCCCGCAAGGCGGCGGGCCGCATCACGGCGGTCTCGCCCAGCGCCAGCGCCCCCACCAGTGTGACGGTGGCAGGCACCAGCTACACGCTGGCTTCCTCGGCAGCGGCATCGGTCCTCTCGTCCCTCAACGGCGGCGGAGTGGGGCAGGTGGTCACCCTGCTGTTGGGCATGAACAACGAGGCGGTGGCCGTTCTGACTGGCGAGGAAGCCGACAGCGTGTTCTACGGTGTGGTGCAGACTTCTTCCCGCAGCCTGACCGAGGAAAATGGCGCGGATGTGCTCCAAAGCGTGCAGGTGGCCTGCACCGATGGCGTGACCCGCACCGTGAATGTGGACAAGAGCCTGAACTTTCCCGCCGGCTGGCTGGTGAAGATCACCGTCAACGCCGACGGTGAGAACGTGGAGACCCTGAACGGCCAATCGGTCAGCGGCACCATCCGTGCGGACGGCACAGCGCTGGGCGATGCGGCCCTTGCTTCGGATGTGGAGATCCTGGATACGACAGCGGAGGGGTTGGCTGGGACAGTAAGTCCCAGCCGCCTATCGGGGGTAACACTTTCTGCCTCGGATGTCCGTTACTACACCGTGGATGAGAACGGTGCCATTGACCGGCTCATCCTGAACGATGCCACCGGCGACCTGTGGACCTACGGTGTGCTGGATGATGTGACCAACCTCATCAGCACCGCAGCCAGCTCCACCACGAACACCGGCTCCGGCTCGTCCACCTCCAACACCACCGGTTCCAGTGCCTCTGACCTTGTGGCCGGTGCGGTGGAAAGCGTGATGCCCTCCACCAGCACCCTGCTGTATGGGCTGGTCGATGGCAGCATCGGCAGCACCCTGTGGGAGAGCGTGACCAGCAGCACCGCCAGCCTGGCAAGCTATCTGCTCAAGATCGGTGCCAACAGCACCACGGGCGTGGTCAGCTCGGTGCTGGATTACCTGAGCAGCGGCGCGAACTATGTCTGCTACGTCAACGGTGAGCAGACCACCTATAAGACCAGCGTGAAGTATCCCGTGCTGGCGGGCGGCATCTCGGTGCGCAAGACTGCTTCCGGCAGTGTGGGCACTATGGCCCAGCTGCTCCCGGTCACGGTGGATCAGCTGGGGGCGGCCTCCGTGCGGAGCGGCTCCACCCGCTATGAGACTGCCGACGACATGCAGGTGTATCTGTGGTACAAGGGCAAGTATTACGCCACCACCCTTTCCCAGATCAACGCCGAGGATTACAGCCTCATCGGCTGGTACGATGCCCACGGCAGTGCGGCGGGCGGAAAGATCCGTGTTCTTGTGGCCGTGAAAAAAGACTGACCGCGTCTCTGACAGGCTGTGAAATGGGACGAAATCCGGTCATAAAAAGGCAGTTAGGCGACATTTTTCACGATTTATCCATTGAAATTCTCCCCCGGGGATGATATGATAGACCTGTTCCTGCGCGGCAAAAGGCCGGGAACGAAATCTGAAGTGGGAGAATTTTGTGCCAGATGCAGAAAAAGAAGCTTTATCAGCTGGCTGCGGCCATCGTTCTTGTGGTGGCCGTGGCAGCTGCTTTGATCCTGACAGGGATGCGGAAAAGCACCCCTGTGTCCGAGGCGCAGGCCAGCTCTGTGCCGTCCTCCGCTCTGCCCGGCGGGGAAGCTGAGGGGCCCTCCAGCGCCGCCGCCTCCAGCGAGAGCGCCGTCAGCAGTGAGGTGGCGGAAGAATCCCCGGTTTCGTCCTTTTTGGAACAGCTGGAAGAGGATCTTGGCATTTCCTCTTCGGAGACAGCTTCGTCCGGTGAAGCCTCCTCTGCCGCCAGCGCAGGCAAGGCAGACAGCGTGAGCTCCGCAGTGTCCAGCTCCAGCGCCGCACACTCGGTGCCCGCGTCCTCTGCGGCTTCCGGCAGCCATGCGGCCAGCAGTCAGGCCCCCGGCAGCAGCCATGCCTCCAGCAGCTCCGCTGCTTCGGAGAATGAGGTGGATGCCAGGATCGACAGTTACATCCGCCAGCTGCAGAACCTGAAGAAGCAGACGGAATCCAAGCTCTACGGCGTGATCTACGAAGCCTACGATGAGTATATCTCCCACCCGGTGGAGGAGCGCAATCTGGGGATGAAGGTCTCCATCGTGGTGTCCAAAACCGCCAAGCTGACCAGTGTTCAGGGCGAGTGTGACAAGGAGTTCAACGCCATCCTGAAAGAGCTGCGCCAGTACCTGCGGGACAATGGCCGTGACCAGAGCGTTGCGGATCAGGCAGAGCAGGAGTACAAAAAGATGAAGTCCGACCTGACCAGCGAGCTGACCGGCATTGTCTATAACAGTGCGGTGGGCAGCGGCGATGGCGGCAAATGGATCCAGGAACACATTGAGCATAAGCGCTGAAATAGATAAGAGCCGTGCAGTTCAAACGCTGCACGGCTCTGCTTTTTTGTTACTGCACACGCTTCAATGCTGTGTTGATGAGATCGGCAAACTGCTCCAGACGTTCCCGGAGCTGGACAATGGAATCGATGTCGCTGTCGGAAATGACACTGACGGGAGCCGAAAGGCTGTTGACACCGGCTTTCAGTGTGCCGCTCAGGGTTGCGTTGACACCGTGGGCGGGGATCTCCACATGCACATCCACGGGGATGGTGTCATCGAAGAGCAGGGACTTCAGCGGCAGGCCCACCACAAGGACAGCCGCGTCCTCCCCCTCAGACGGGAACTGGTAGTAGGTGTAGCCCTTTTTGGCATAATCGGGGTGGACGACGCACTGGCGGCTAAGGGTCATGGTATAGCCGGACATCTCCTGCATGGCCACCTGCGTGTTGGGCACGCCGAGGATCTTTGCCAGCTGGGCCTGCGTGATGTAGTTGGGCAGAGACCACTCCGGCAGGAACGCACCCACCAGCGGCACGCTGTCCGCGATGGAATCTCGCAGGGTGCGGTAGAGCCGCCCGGCATCGAAGTAGGTGTCGTTGGCATCAATATAGAGGTCGGTGAAAAAGTCGGTGCCGCCGGTCTCGGCGCGGGCAAGCCCGCCGGAGGGGTACAGGTACAATTGCAGCTGCCCCGGCGAATACAGCCCGGCCACATCGCCGGAGGTTGCACCCACCTGTTTCAGAATATTGTACAGGGCCGGGGTACTGGAACTGTCCTGTGCGGTGATGTTATAGCTGAACTCAAAGGCCGCCCCCTTTTGTAAGGCACGGACTTTGCTGTTGACCAGACTGAAAAGGACCAGCGCAGCCACCAGACACACCGCCAGAATGCAGGCCACCACCGTGACTACGGCGCGGGAACGCTTTTTGGAAGATTTCATGGCAGAACCTCCTGTTCTCTTTATAAGGAATACGATCCAGAGCTTAAAAATCGTTCAAGTTGGCTTTGATTTTTTTATAATTTATTTGCAGGCCGCCACAAAGGCATCAAAAATCCCCTGCATGGCGGGGTCGGCAGCGCTGAGCCATTCAGGGTGCCACTGCACGCCCAGGCAGAACTTCGCGTCCGGCTTCTCAATGCCCTCCACGATGCCGTCCTCGCTCAGGGCCGACAGCACAAGGCCGGGGGCGACCTTGTCCACCGCCTGATGGTGCTGGCTGTTGACCAGAACGGTATCCTGCCCCAGAATGCGGGAGAGCAAGGTATCCCGCCGCACGGTGACGGTGTGGATCTTGCCCCAATGGTCGTTGTGGGGGACGTGCTCAAAGGGTTTGATGTCCTGATACAGATCGCCGCCCAGCGCAACATTCATCAGCTGGATGCCCCGGCAGATGGCCAGCACCGGCTTGTCGGCGGCAAGGAAGGCGCGCAGCAGCAGCGGCTCGGCGGTATCCCGCAGAACGTTGGGCTCACCGCAGGCAGGAATGCGTTCCTGCCCGTAGAATTTCGGGTCGATATCGCCGCCGCCCGGCAGCAGCAGGCCGTCACAGGCCAGCGCATCCTGCACGGCCTTTTCGGGGTCATCCAGCTCGATCCAGCGCATCTCTGCCCCGGCCCGGGCAAGGCTTTCGGGATATTTTGTGTGGGCCTCTGCCAGCAGCTGGTTCGGCACCATGCGCGGCATTGCAATCGTAATAGCAGCAGACATTGTAGAAACTCCTTTTTACGTCAACAGAAAAACCCCGGAACATTCGTTCCGGGGTTTCTGGCGGAAAGATGGGGATTCGAACCCCAGAACGCTTTTGACACGTTACACGATTTCCAGTCGTGCGCCTTAGACCAACTCAGCCATCTTTCCACATCTTCAGTTTTCAGCGTTTCGGGCCGTGGCCCTCAGCGCTCCACTATAATACCTGAAAGGATGACTTTTGTCAAGGATTTTTTTGAAAAAATTTGAAAAATCTAAAAATCAACGTTTCTGCGCCATACATTTTTTCGTTTAAAAAAGCAGAACCTGATAATCCCCTTGACGAACCCATAAAAACGGACTATGATGTGGGCAGAGAACGGTTGGAATTTGCAGGTTCCGCTCGAAAAAGAGCGCCTGAACAGGAGGATGCGATATGAATTACGCTGATGTTTTGAACAATGCCCGCCAGTGCATCGGGCAGTACTGCAAGGCCTGCCCCGTGTGCAACGGTGTGGCCTGCAAAAACCAGATCCCCGGCCCCGGTGCCAAGGGCGTGGGCGATACGGCCATCCGCAATTATAATAAGTGGGCGGAGATCCGGGTGAACATGGACACCCTGTGCGAGAACGGCACCCCCGACACCGGTGTGGAGCTGTTTGGCAAAACCTTCAGGTATCCCTTCTTTGCAGGCCCTGTGGGTGCGGTGAACCTCCACTATTCCGACACCTACACCGATATGACCTACAATGACGTGCTGGTGCGCGCCTGTGCCGAAAACGGCATTGCCGCCTTTACGGGTGACGGCACCAACCCCGACGTGATGACTATGGCCACCAAGGCCATTGGCGCTGCAGGCGGCTGCGGCGTGCCCACCATCAAGCCCTGGAACATCGACACTGTCAAGGCCAAGATGGAGCAGGCCAAGGCCAGCGGCTGCTTTGCTGTTGCCATGGACGTGGATGCCGCCGGTCTGCCCTTCCTGAAGAATATGACCCCGCCCGCCGGCAGCAAGAGCGTCGCCGAGCTGGCCGAGATCGTCAAGCTGGCCGCGCGCCCCTTCATCGTCAAGGGTGTGATGACCGTCAAGGGTGCCCTCAAGGCCAAGGAGGCCGGTGCTGCTGCCATCGTGGTCTCCAACCACGGCGGTCGTGTGCTGGATCAGTGCCCCGCCACCGCCGAGGTTCTGCCGGAGATCGCTGAAGCCCTCAAAGGCAGCGGTGTGAAGATTCTGGTGGATGGCGGCATTCGCTCCGGCGTGGATGTGTTCAAGGCGCTGGCTCTGGGTGCTGACGCTGTGCTCATCTGCCGCCCCTTTGTCACCGCAGTCTACGGCGGCGGCGAGGAAGGCGTGAAGTGCTACATCGACAAGATCGCTGCCGAGCTGGCTGATACCATGCAGATGTGCGGCGCACACTCTCTGGCCGAGATCACCCGGGATATGGTGAGAATCTGATGAACTAGCATAAGAAAAGCGGCATCTTTCCGTTTGTACGGAGAGGTGCCGCTTTTTGCTGCATATCAAGAAATTACTTCAGCGTCCCATCCAGCACCTGCTGGTAATACCAGGGCTTCGGTGCGCGGAAGGTCTTGCCGGAGAGGTCGACGAAGTCGGGGGAGGTGAAGCGGGGGAGGACCAGCTCCCAGGCGCAGAGGGCCTGATACTTGAGCTTGAGCTCCCGGTTGGCGGTGTTGTTGCCGTACTTGCTGTCGCCCAGGATGGGGCAGCCGATGCTTGCCATGTGGGCGCGGATCTGATGGGTGCGGCCGGTGATGAGCCGGACCTTGAGCAGGGCCAGACGGCCGGAGACGGCAACGGTCTCATACTGGGTCTCCACGTCCTTGGCACCGGGCTGCTTGTCGGGCACGATCTTCACGATGCCCCGGTCTGCATCCTTGAGCAGGTAGCCGCCCAGGGTGCCGTCCGGCGGGGTGGGGCGGCCAAAGGTGACGCAGAGGTAGGTCTTTTTGACCTCGCGGTTCTTGATGACCTCAAGGAACAGCTGCTCGGCCTCGGGGGTCTTGGCAATGAGGACCAAGCCGCTGGTGCCGGTGTCCAGCCGGTGGCAGAGGGCCGGGGTGTACAGATCGTTCTCCTTGTACTCGCCCTGCTGGTTGAGGTAGAGCAGAGCACGGTTGAGCAGGGTGTCGTCCTCGGGGCCGTCCACGGCAAGGCCTGCAGGCTTGTTCACCACCAGGATCTGCGGGCAGTCGTAGATGACCTGCGCCGGGCCGCGGGCATTCTTCCACGCCGGGCCTTCCACCCGCTTGTCGGCATCCAGCACCTCGTCCAGGATGAACAGCTTGATCTCGTCGCCCGCCATCACGCGGGTGGAAAGGGGCTGCTTTTTGCCGTTCAGCTTGATCTTGTTCTCCCGCAGAGCTTTGTTCAGGCGGCCCGGGTTCAGTGCCGGGAACTGCTGCATCAGATAGTTGTCGAGCCGGGTGGGGGCCAGACATTTTACTTTTAAGATTTTCACGGAAATTTTCCTCTCTATCTTGAAATAGAATGTGTCTTTGAATCGTTTTTATTGTAGCGGAACGGAAACGTTCCGTCAAGCAAGAGAAAGAAGGTTTTCGTATGAGATGGAACCATAAAATAGGAACATTTACGGTGCTTTTGGCGCTTGGGATCACCATGGCGGGCTGTGGGGCCTCCAGTTCCACGGCGGGAAGCACAGCGGCTTCCACGCCAAGCACGACCTCTTCGGAGGCGCAGGAGGCGCAAAAAACGGAAGTACAGCCCATGCAAGGCGTTTTACTGAGCGACCCCCTTTCGGATGGCACCTATCACATCAGCTTTGAAAGCGATAAAGTATGGGTCGGTGAACGCAAGAATACCATCAACGACGCGGTCGTATACGACTATGACCGGTACACAGCCCCAGAGATAGAAGCATTGAGCGAAGGCGATACCATTGTAACACATCTAAACGGGACAGAGGAAACTACAGCCCTGACCGTGGAGAGCATCGAGCGGGAAAACAACTATGTGACCATCAACGGCGGAATAGAAGAAGGCGGCATCGACTTATGCAAAGAGGAGGACCATTACCGGACTCTGACATGGGATGATTTTCCCGCTTATTATGAAGTTGGTGTGGTGAAGCAGCTTGTTATGGCAGACGATATCGAACTATCGGACGGCGCAGCAGACTTTGGAGCCGACCCAGTGATGGTCAAGGGAGACCGGGCGGTTTGCGATGCAATGAGCAGCGAAGAAGATGTTTATGGGTGGAATGCGGAAAACACGACCGTGACCATCCAAAACGGCGAGATGACCCATGTAGACCGCATCTGGGTGCCGTAAAATTTGTGGAAAACCCGTTGACAAACGCAGAGCCCATGCTATAATTTAAGTGTACGCAAGGGGCGAATATGCGCCTTTGCGGCAAAACGTGAATTATGACAGATGGCAATGATGGGGTCAGAAATGCACACCGCCGCCCAGAGAGAGCGCTCCCAGCTGCAAGGCGCTCCGGCAGGTCTCGTTTCGTGCCGCCCCGGAGCTTCCGGCGAAACAAGTCGGACGCAGCGCAGCGTTACCGCGCCGAAAGCGGCAGGGGACAAGCAGTTTTATCCTTTGCAATTTGGGTGGTACCACGGAGCAGTTTTACACAGCCTCGTCCCTTTTGGGATGGGGCTGTTTTTGTTTTTGCGCCTGCCCGCCCCTCTGCCATAACATCATAAAAACTGACGTGCAAACGCCAAGGACAATTGAGGAGAGAAAACCTATGCAATGGACCGGTTTGAATGAACTGCGTGAAAAGTACCTGAGCTTCTTTGAGAGCAAGGGCCACCTGCGTCTGGACAGCTTCCCGCTGGTGCCGAAAAACGACCCCAGCCTGCTGCTGATCAACAGCGGCATGGCCCCCATGAAAAAGTGGTTCCTGGCGCAGGAAGAGCCTCCCCGCCATCGTGTGACCACCTGCCAGAAGTGCATCCGCACCCCGGATATCGAGCGCGTGGGCATCACCGCCCGCCACGGCACCTTCTTTGAGATGCTGGGCAACTTCTCCTTCCAGGATTACTTCAAGGAGGAGGTCATTCCTTGGGCATGGGAGTTCCTGACCAGCGACGAGTGGATGGCCATCCCCAAGGATAAGCTGCACATCTCCGTCTACGAAGAGGACGACGAGGCTTACGATATCTGGACCAAGAAGGTGGGCATTGCTCCGGACCACATGGTGCGTCTGGGCAAGGAGGACAACTTCTGGGAGCACGGCTCCGGCCCCTGCGGCCCCTGCTCTGAGATCTACTTTGACCGCGGCCCCGAGTACGGCTGCGGCAAGCCGACCTGCGGCGTGGGCTGTGACTGCGACCGCTATATGGAGATCTGGAACCTGGTGTTCAGCCAGTTTGATGCCGACGGCAAGGGCCACTACGAGCGTCTGGCACGTCCCAACATCGATACCGGCATGGGCCTGGAGCGTCTGGCCTGCGTGATGCAGGGCGTGGGCAACCTGTTTGAGGTGGATACCGTTCAGAGCGTGCTGCACCATGTGGAGCACATTGCCGGTAAGACCTACGGTGAGAACGCCAAGGATGACATCTCCATCCGTGTCATCACCGACCACATCCGCAGCTGCACCTTCATGGTGTCTGACGGCATCCTGCCCTCCAACGAGGGCCGCGGCTACGTTCTGCGCCGCCTGCTCCGCCGCGCTGCCCGCCATGGCCGGATGCTGGGCATCTCCCGCCCCTTCCTGGTGGAACTGGTGGAGACGGTCATCCAGTCCAGCGAGAGCGCTTACCCCGAGCTGCGTGAGCACGATGCCTATATCAAGAAGGTCATCGGCACCGAGGAGGCAAACTTTGCCCGCACCATCGATGCCGGTATGAACATCCTGAACAACATGATCGACGGCCTGGAAAAGGCACACCAGCACCTGCTCAAGGGTCTGGACGTGTTCAAGCTGAACGATACCTTCGGCTTCCCCCTCGACCTGACCAAGGAGATCGCTGCCGAGCAGGGCATTGAGATCGACGAGGACGGCTTCCATGCTGAGATGAAGAAGCAGAAGGAGCGCGCCCGTGCCGAGCGCCTGAAGAAGAACATCTCCGGCTGGAGCGAGGACCTGTTCGGCGGCCTGACCGTTGAGCCCACGGTCTTTACCGGCTATGAGACCCTGAACGACACCGGCGTTGTGGTTGCCCTGAGCGACGAGGAGACCCTGACCGATGCCATTGCCACCGATGAGGAGGCAAAGGACGGCGTGCTGGTGGTTCTGGACAAGACCCCGTTCTACGCTGAGATGGGCGGTCAGGTGGCGGACAACGGCCTGCTGACCGGCCCCGAGTGCAGCCTGCGTGTGCTGGACGTGAAAAAGACCCCCAAGGGCTATTACGTCCACACCTGCGTGCTGGAGAGCGGCATCGTCAAGGTGGGCGACCACCTGAACGCTCAGGTGGACAAGGAATACCGGATGTCCGTCTGCCGCAACCACACCGCGACCCATCTGCTGCAGGCTGCCCTGCGTGAGGTCCTGGGCGACCACGTCCATCAGGCAGGCTCCTATCAGGATGCGGAGATCACCCACTTCGACTTCACCCACTTCAGCGCCGTCACGCCTGAGGAGCTGGCCCGGGTGCAGAAGATCGTCAACGATAAGATCTACGAGTCGATGAACGTCACCGTCAAGGAGATGCCCATCGAGGAGGCCAAGAAGCTGGGCGCAATGGCCCTGTTCGGCGAGAAGTACGGCAAGGTCGTCCGCGTTGTGAACATCGAGGGCTGGTCCACCGAGTTCTGCGGCGGCACCCACGTCAAGAACACCGCCCAGATTGGCGGCTTCAAGATCGTCAGCGAATCCTCTGTTGCCGCCGGTATCCGCCGCATCGAGGCTGTCACCGGCCGCAACCTGCTCGTCCGTGCAAATCTGCAGGAGGCAATGCTGCACACCGTGGCCAACACCCTGAAGGCCAACAACATCACCTCTCTGCCCATCCGTGCCGAGGCCGTCATGGCCGAGAACAAGGCCATGAGCAAGGAGCTGGAAGAGGTCAAGGCAAAGATCGCCGCTTCCAAGGTCAACAGTCTGTTCGACAATGCTGAGGAAGTGAGCGGCGTGAAGATCGCTTCTGCCTACTTCACCGGCACCACCGGCGAAACCCTGCGCGGCATGTGCGACAGCATCCGCGACAAGGCTGTCAACCCTGTGGTCGCTGTTCTGGTGGGCAAGGCTGAGGATAAGGTCACCATGGCTGTCACCGTGAACAAGCTGGCACAGGAAAAGGGCCTCAAGGCTGGTGTGCTGGTCAAGGAGATCAGCGCCATCGCAGGCGGCAAGGGCGGCGGCAAGCCCGACTTTGCAATGGCCGGCCTGAAGGACGAGACCAAGATCGACGAGGCTCTGGCCGCTGTCAAGGGCATCGTTGAGAAGCAGCTGGGCTGAGTGAAAGGAGCAATTCCCATGGAAGATTGTCTGTTTTGCATGATCGCCGAGGGCAAGATCCCCTCTAACAAGCTGTATGAGGACGATCAGGTCGTGGCGTTTTACGATATCAACCCTCAGGCCAAGGTGCACTTTCTTGTTGTGCCCAAAAAGCACATCCAGAGTGCCGCTGCCCTGACTGAGGAGGACGGTGCCCTGCTGGGCCATATCTTTGCCGTGATCGCCAAGCTGGCCAAGGAAGTCGGCCTGGACAACGGCTACCGCGTGATCTCCAATGTCGGCGAGGATGCCGGCCAGACCGTGAAGCACCTGCATTTCCATGTGCTGGGCGGCGAGAAGCTGCCTGTCTGAGCTGCGCGTAAAAATAACGGATCGAACAAAAGGAAGGGAATTGTTATGGCAAAGACCTATACCCTGAATGTTGCGGGCCTGACCCGTGAACTGACCATCTGCAAGGTGAACGACCACATGGACATTGCGGCCTTTATCATGCTGGGCGATGCAGAGCTGACCGTGGCTGCTGCCACTGAGCTGCTGAAAAAGTGCCCCGAGTTTGATATCCTGCTGACCGCTGAGGCCAAGGGCATCCCTCTGGCACACGAGATGAGCCGCCAGAGTGGCAAGCCCTACATCTGCGCACGCAAGGGCGAAAAGCTCTATATGGCCGACCCTGTCGTGGTGGAGGATCAGTCCATCACCACCGCAGGCAAGCAGAAGCTGGTCATCGACCGCAAGGAGCTGGACAAGATGAACGGCAAGCGTGTGCTTGTGGTGGATGATGTCATCTCCACCGGCGGCTCCCTGAAGGCGCTGGACGCACTGGCAGAAAAGACCCAGTGCACCATCGTGGGCCAGGCCGCTGTTCTGGCCGAGGGCGATGCAGCCGAGCGCAAGGATATCATCTTCCTTGAGCCGCTGCCCCTGTTCTTCCACTAAGTAAGATGCGCCGCCCGCTCTGTGTTTTCTGCGCAGGAACGCTGGGGCTGGAGTTGGTGTGCGCCTTTTTGCCGCAAACGGGACGTTTTGTGCCGTTTGCGGCATTTTTTATTGCCGGTCTGCTGTGGGCGCTGGCGGGCCGTTTGCGCAAAAGTCCGGCCTGGGGCTATGGCATCTGCCTGATCCTGGGGGCAGTGCTGAGCCTTGTGCTGACCGGCTCCACGCAGGCAAAATGGGATGCGATCCAGACCGCCTACGATGGCCGCAGTGTCCTGCTGGAGGCGGAGGTGGAGAGCACAACCTCTTCCTATTTCCCCGGCAGGGTGCGGGCGGTCCTGCGGGTGGAAACGGTGGATCGGGAGGCGGCCTCCCTCCGGGTGGAGTGCGCCAGCCTGCCCGCCTGCAGCCCCGGCGACCGGGTCAAGGGCCGCTTTGCGCTGGAAACACCCGATGACACCGCCCGCCTGAATGCCCTGGCCGATGGCATTGCCCTGAACGCTGCTTATGAGAAAGGCTTTGCACCGCTGGGGCAGAGCACCTCCTTCCGCGCCCGGACGGCCCGGCTCCAGAAGCGGCTGAGCGCCGCCCTGCGGCAGGGGATGGCCTCCGGCCCGGCGGGCGTGCTGGCCGCCATGGTTACAGGTGACCGCACCCATCTCTCGAAGGAGCTGCGCACAGCCTACCGGGGCGCGGGGCTTTCCCATGTGCTGGTGGTCAGCGGAATGCATGTTTCGATCCTGTGCGGCGATGTGCTGGGCAGGCTGCTGCCCAACCGCAAAAAGCGACTGCGCGGCTATACCGGCCGCCGGGTCAGGGCGTTGTTCAGCGCGGTGCTGGCGCTGCTGCTGGTGGGAGTGACGGGTTTCACGCCCTCTGTTCTGCGCGCGGCGGGGGCCGTCTGGCTCAGTGCGCTGGGGGTCTGGGTCTACGGCCCGCCGGATGCCCTGACCTCGCTGGGCGTGGCCGGTGTTCTGATGACGGCGGGCAACAGCTACGCCGTCTGTGACGTGGGCTTTCAGCTCTCCTTTGCGGCGGTGGTGGGCACCCTGGCCGGTGGGGCCGTGGTGCGCCGCAGTCAGGAAGCCTGGGAAAAACAACGGGCAAAGAAAAAGCACCTCCGCCTCCGGTTCTGGAAGCGGAAAGCGCTTGGGTTTGCGGGAAGTCTGTGGGAAACGGTCTGCATCTCGGCCTGCGCCTCTATGGCCACCTTCCCGGTGCTGGTGCTGCGGGGGATGAGTACCAGCCTGTACGCGCTGGTGTCCGGCGCGGCAGTGCTCTGGCTGGTGGGACCCATCCTGCTCACCGGTCTGGGTGCGACCCTGCTGGGGCTGGTGCCTGCATTGGCCCCGGCCCAGCGGGTGTGCTCGTGCTGCGCGGAATTTCTGGCAGAGATGCTGGACCGCTGGGCACTCTGGGTGTCCGGCTGGCCCGGGGCACAGATCTGGTTCGACACCGCCTATGCCGCCGCGGTCTGCCTGCTGCTGGCCGGGCTCTGCTGGCTGGCGTTCCATAACAGGGTACGTCTGCGGGTGGCCCTGCCTGCCCTTCTGCTGACGGCGGGGCTTGCCGTTTTCACCGGCAATGCCCTGAACCGGGATGTTGTCCGGGTGGAGCTGGTGGGCAGCCGGAATGCCCCGGCGGTGGTCATCAGCCGGAACGGGAGTGCCGTCATCCTCTTCCGCGGCGGCGACGTGACCCGGTGCGCCGTGGAGACCACGCTGGAGCGCCGGAATATCCGCACGGTGGAGTGCCTGATCGACCTGCGGCTCAGGCCCCGGAGCGCCCAGCGGATGGGGGCGGAACAGCGCATTGCCGTTGACCGGATGGCGCTCTATGCCACCCGCCGTGTCCGCTGCGGCCCGGCAGAGGTGGAGGTGCTCCGCACCCGGAACGGCTGTGTGGCCCGCATCCACGCCGCCGGGCAGACCTTTGTTGCCCTGAGCGGCAGTGCTGCGCTTGCGGCCCCTGTGCAGGCGGATTACCTGCTGGCCTCGCCTGCCCGGCCGGACTGCGTGAAGTATGATGCGATCCTGAGCCTGAGCAGCGATTATCGGTGGATGCCGGAGACTCTTTCTTCGGGGCAGCCCTGCCACAGTTTTTCAAGGGCAGAGTAGGCTTTGAGAGAAAAAATTAGCTTTTTGTCAAGAGCTGTTATATAATAGGAGATATCAAAGTAAAATCCGGAAAGGAATCAAGAAATTTATGGGCATCGTAGTCATCGGCGCAGTGTTTGTGGACATCAAGGGATATCCGCTTTCCACCTATATCCCCGGCGGGCGCAACGCGGGCAGAATGGAGCAGGTCCACGGCGGCGTAAGCCGCAACGTGGCAGAGGATATCGCCAACGTGGAGCTCCGGCCCACCTTCGTGAGCCTTGTCGATGACAGCGGCATGGGTCAGGATGTCATTGACAAGCTGGAGAACCACAAGGTCAACACCCGGTTCATCAAAAAGGTACCGGACGGCATGGGCACCTGGCTGGCCATCTTTGACAACAGGGGTGATGTGACTGCCGCCATCTCAAAGCGGCCGGATACCACACCGCTCATCGGCCTGCTGGCTGAGCAGGGTGACGAGATCTTTGCCGACTGCGACAGCATCGCGCTGGAGCTGGACCTTGAAAAGGAAACGGTCAAGCAGACCCTGAAATACGCCAAGAAGTATGGTAAAAAGGTGTATGCGGCCGTTTCCAACATGAGCATCGCCATGGAGCGCCGGGACTTTTTGCAGCAGATCGATTGCTTTGTCTGCAACCAGCAGGAGGCAGGGCTGCTCTTCTCGGACAATTACGACCATCTCGAGCCTGAGGAGATGTGCAGGGTGCTGGCGGGCAATGTGCACAGCGCCAACATCCCCTGCATGGTGGTGACCATGGGCGGCAAGGGGGCTGTGTTTGCCCGCGCCAACGGCGAGTGCGGCATTGTGCCCGCCAAAAAGGTGGATGTCATCGACACCACCGGCGCGGGGGATGCCTTCTTTGCCGGAACTGTCATCGGTCTGACCTACGGCAAGACTCTGGCCGAATCCTGCGAGATCGGCAGCCGCCTGGCCGCCTCGGTCATCTGCATCACGGAAAATGTCTGCCCCCGCTTCCGCCCTCTTGAGTTCGGGCTGGATATCCCGGTGGTGGATTGAGAGAACAAGTAAAAAGGGACGGCGTGTGCTCCACGCCGTCCCTTTTGTATATCCTCTCAGCCCTGCTTTTTCGCCTTCCGGTCCAGGTACAGGAAGAAGCAGACATTCAGCAGCACACCCACCGCTGTGGAGGTGGGTGCGGCCAGACCGATCATGGTCAGGCTGGCGTTGGGCTGGATGCTCATAATATAGGCCATGGGCAAGCGGACGAGCAGGGTCTGAAACAAGCCCTGTACCATGACGAAAATGGTCTTGTCGCTGCCGTTGAAATAGCCGATCATGCTGAACAGGATCGCGGTGAAGATGGCCTCCGGTGCAAAGCCCTTGAGGTAGGCATAGCCGGTGGTCAGGTCAAGGGCCTCGGCCGGGGCCTGCATCAGGCTGGAAATGGGCCGTGCCAGAAACACCAGCACCACCGTCTGCGTCAGCTGCTCAATGGTCTGGTGGCCGGTCATCAGGGCCGCCACTTGCTTTGCACATTCTACCTGATGATGGTTGAAATATTCGGTCTGCTGTATTTCTGCCTTGGTATCCAGACTGCACAAAAAGAGCAGCAGCTGTTGTCGCCAAAGCTGCACTCGTAGCGGCCCACCCGGCAGGGGTTGATCTCAATGATGTTCCGGGCAGGATTTTGCTCCTGATTGCACCAGCCAAGGTGCATATCGTTGTAGCACAGCTCTACCCCCGGGAATACGGGCTCCACCGTCACCCGGCCCTAGCCCGTCTCGTTGGAAACGCAGAAAACCTGCGTCCCTGCGTCGGTGCCGCTCTCCGGCTGTAATGGCCCGTAAAATGCGTTTATCATAAATGCTCCGATAAAAATTTGTGGGTTAATAAGGTTAGAGCGCTGTGCACGATACAGCGGAATTGTTAATTGGTTTCAATATTAGTTTCAATTTTTTCAATAATAACCGCATTTCCGTTGGCAGTGACACCAAAAACATAGGGAAGATAAGTAGTGCCGCCAGAAGAATTGGCGGTTTCGGGTTCAAGTGTGATGTAATCGAAATCAACGCCGATGATAGCATTACAGCCCAAGTCATAGGCGGCTTCTTTGAGTTCTTTCAAAGCCTGACGGCGCATCTGCTTGAGAGAAACCATTAAGCTCTCACCGACATTTGTGACCGAAGAGAAAAAGCCGTGGGTTCCGCGGTCAACTTGGATGGCGTCATCACCAGAAATATAGCCGGAGTATTTTACAATTCGATAGCCCTCAAAGGTGAAGCCAGAAGAAATCAACATACGAGACATGGCCATTTCCTTTTCGGCTTCTGCTTTTTCTCGAAGGACGCGCTTGGCTTCTTCTTCTGCTTGATAAGAATTGAAAGAATCAACAAAACTTTGGACGGCTAAATCTTCGATACTAAGGCCGGTGGATGTTTCTTGTATATAGCCAAGAGGATCTTTTTGATTACGTAAAAATTTCTCAAATTGATAGTTGTCCAAATTATAGAGACCTGCAATATCTTTGACTTTCATATGGGCTTTCTCCAATCATAAATATTTTATTGCATCTCGATTCTGGGGGTCAATGTCTAAAATCAAGTTTGCGTACCTACGTGCGTTCCAAGGATCTTGTCGGCATTTGTTGAGCAACATTTGTATATCATCATTCAAGGCGATAGAAGAACCTTTCTGAATAACATCCTGTGTTTCGATGATAAACTTTGAATTGCAGTATTTGCAGATACGAAAGCCATCTTTATCGTAAAAATCAGAAGCTCCGCAATTTTTGCAAATAAATTGTTTCGTGATGAACACCTCCTTTCAGAACGTCAAATCGACTTTTTCCTGCGCGCGGTACTGCAATGCTTCCAGCAGGGCCTCCTCATCCAGCAGCTGTTTGCCTGCCAGGTCAGCCACGGTGCGGGCCACCCGGAGGATGCGGTCTGTCTCTTATACACATCTCCGAGCCCACGAGACTAGCGCTCATCTCGT
>ENA-UBCA01000487-UBCA01000487.1-human-gut-metagenome-genome-assembly--contig:-NODE-487-length-25798-cov-4.582217_pt1 | contig 25798 bp, 28 predicted proteins | sample MGYA00244228_ERZ654716 | MGnify/ENA primary metagenome ERZ654716 (study PRJEB26926, sample SAMN06164557) | human gut metagenome | biome: ENVO:00009003; feature: ENVO:2100002; material: ENVO:00002003... | reverse complement strand
TACGAGATGAGCGCTAGTCTCGTGGGCTCGGAGATGTGTATAAGAGACAGACGCCCAGCTGGTGCGTCTGCTGGCCGCGCAGCCGGAGGAGAACCGCCCGTGGCTGGTGTTTGTGGGCGACGGCCCCGCCCGGCCTGACCTGGAAGCACTGACAAAGGAGCTGAAGCTGACCGACCGTGTCCGCTTTGTGGGCATGGTTAAGCCCGATGAAGTACCCCGGTGGTATCGTGTGGGCGATATCTTCGTCAGCGCCTCTCAGAGCGAGACCCAGGGTCTGACCTACTTCGAGGGCATGGCCTGCGGCCTGCCAGTGCTCTGCCGTGCGGACCCCTGCCTGGATGGCGTGGTGGAAAACGGCTTCAACGGCTGGCAGTGGAAGGACGAAGCCGAGTTTGCATCGGCACTGAACACCATCATCTCGGACCCCGCCCTGCGCGGGCAGCTGCACCAGAACGCTCTGGCCACCGCCGCCCGCTACTCGGCAGAGCATTTCGCCCAGCAGGTGCTGGATGCTTACCAGCAGGCCATTGCGCTGAAGCAGTACGAGTCTGAACACAAAAGCATCCTCAGCTGGGTGTGATCCCAATCCCCAAAGAATCCAGAAAAAGCAGCAGCGCCCTGTCTCCCGCAATGGGAAACAGGGCGCTGCTTTTTGCGCATCCGTTATTCGATGCCGGTCACCTTGTAATCCTGATCCTCAACAGCCTTCTTCAGGTCTGCGTCGGAAACTTCGGCGTTCAGGATGACGATGGCAGTACCGGCCTCGTGGCTGACCATAGCCGCGTCCACGGCGGGCAGGGCTTCCAGCGCCTTTTTCACGCGGGCTTCGCAGTGGCAGCACATCATACCTTCAACATGCAGGGTCTTTTTCATGGCATTGTCCTCCTTGACAACGGGAGCCGAAACGGGTTCGGCAGTATTTTCAGCCGCTGCAGGCTGCACGGGGGCAGCGGGCAGGGCGGCAGACTTGGGTTTGCGGTCGTGTTTGGTGCTGTGCAGGTCGAACAGGTTCAGCCGCAGGGCATTGCTCACGACACAGAAGCTGGAAAGGCTCATGGCCGCAGCCCCGAACATGGGGTTCAGGGTCAGGCCGAAGGGGATGAACACACCGGCAGCCAGCGGGATGCCGATGATGTTGTAGATGAACGCCCAGAACAGGTTTTCGTGGATGTTGCGCAGGGTGGCGCGGCTCAGCCGGATGGCGGCGGGCACATCGGAGAGCCGGGAGTTCATCAGGACCACATCGGCCGCGTCAATGGCAACATCGGTACCGGCACCGATGGCGATACCGGTGTCCGCGCGGGTCAGGGCGGGGGCATCGTTGATGCCGTCGCCCACCATGGCCACCTTGCCGCTCTCCTGCAGCCTGCGGATCACGGCCTCCTTGCCGTCGGGCAGAACGCCTGCAATGACCTCGTCCACGCCCGCCTGTCGGCCAATGGCATCGGCGGTGCGCTGGTTGTCGCCGGTCAGCATGACCACCCGGATGCCCATGTTCTGCAGCTCCCGGATGGCGCGGGGGCTGTCCTCCTTGAGGGTGTCCGCCACAGCGATCACGCCCATCAGGCGGCCTGCACCGCCAAAGAAGAGGGGCGTTTTGCCCTCAGCGGCCAGCCGGGCGGCTTCGGCCTGGAGTTCGGCGGGTACGGATGCCTTGGTGGCGATGAACTCCGCATTGCCGCCGTAGATCTCCATGCCGTCCAGCCGTGCGGAAAGGCCATTGCCGGGCAGGGCGGCAAAATCGGTCACATCGGGGCAGGCGATGGTCTCGGTCTCGGCATAGGCCAGCACTGCCTTGGCCAGCGGGTGCTCACTCTTCTGCTCCAGCGAGGCCGCCAGCGTCAGCAGCTCGCTCTCGGAAACGCCCCCCGCAGGCAGGATGTCAGTGACCCGGGGCTCGCCGCTGGTGATGGTGCCGGTCTTGTCCAGCGCCACGATCTGGGTACGGCCTGCAGCTTCCAGCGAGGCGGCAGTTTTGAACAGGATGCCGTTCCTGGCCCCCAGACCGTTGCCCACCATGATGGCCACAGGCGTTGCCAGACCCAGCGCACAGGGGCAGCTGATGACCAGCACCGAGATGCCCCGGGCCAGCGCGTAGCCGAACTCCCGGCCCAGCAGCAGCCAGACAAGGGTGGTCAGCACCGAAATGGAGATGACCGCAGGCACGAAGAAGCCGGAAACGGTATCGGCGATCTTGGCAATGGGGGCCTTGGTGGCGGCGGCATCGCTGACCATCCGGATGATCTGGGCCAGCGTGGTATCCTCGCCCACACGGGTGGCTTCGCACTTCAGGAAACCGGACTGGTTGGTGGTGGCGGCACTGACCTTGTCTCCCGCAGTCTTGTCCACCGGGATGCTCTCGCCGGTCAGGGCGCTCTCATTCACGGCGCTGGAACCTTCCAGCACAAGGCCGTCCACCGGGATGTTCTCACCGGGGCGCACCACAAAGAGGTCGCCCTTTTTCACCTGTGCAATGGGCACAGTCACTTCGGCCCCTTCCCGCAGCAGGGTGGCGGTCTGGGGGGCCAGCTTCATCAGGCTCTTGAGCGCGTCGGTGGTCTTGCCCTTGGAGCGGGCCTCCAGCATTTTGCCCACGGTGATCAGGGTCAGGATCATGGCGGCAGATTCAAAGTAGAGCTCCATCATGTAGTGCATGACGAGCACGTCGTTGCCGTCTACCTGAGCGCGGGTCATGGCGAACAGGGCGTAGGTGCTCCAGAGAAAGCTGGCCGAGGAACCCAGCGCCACCAGTGTATCCATGTTGGGGGCACGGTGGAGCAGGCCCTTGAAGCCGCTGATGAAGAACTTCTGGTTGATGACCATTACGATGCCCGCCAGCAGCAGCTGGACCAGACCCATGGCGACGTGGTTGCCGTCGAACCAGTGGGGGAGCGGCCAGCCCCACATCATGTGGCCCATCGAAAAATACATCAGCACCGCCAGAAAGACCAGTGATGCGATGAGCCGTTTCTTCAGTCTGGGTGTTTCGTGGTCAGCCAGTGCATCCAGCTCGGCGCTGGGGGTCTCGGCGGCAGCATCCTTGGGGCTTGCGCCGTAGCCTGCCTCCTGCACTGCCTTGACGATGGCTGATGCGCTGGCGGTGCCCTCCACTCCCATGGAGTTGGTCAGCAGGCTCACCGAGCAGCTGGTCACGCCGGGCACAGCTTTTACGGCCTTCTCCACCCGGGCAGAGCAGGCCGCGCAGCTCATGCCCGTAACAGTATACTGTTCCATTGTTTCCCTCCGATAAAAACGCTGCGTGAATGGGATCAAACGAGCTTGTTCAGGATCCACAAAAACTCCTGCAGCTTCTCTTCACCGCCGTTTTTCAGGTCCTCAGCCACGCAGGTGCTCAGGTGCTGGTCGATCAGCTCCCGGGTAAAACCGTTCAGGGCGCTTCTGGCGGCAGCGGCCTGCACCAGAATATCCGTGCAGTACACGTCCTTTTCTACCATGCTCCGGATGCCCCGGATCTGGCCCTCGATGCGGTTCAGCCGGGTGATGAGGTGCTTGTACTCCTCCTCGGTGCGCTGCTTGTGGCGGCAGCCGCAGCCGGTGCTTCCCTCAGCCGGGGCACAGCAGGGCTCTTCTGCCGGGGCGGGGGAGCAGTGGGGGCAGCTTTCCTCCGGGATCTTGTTCACATTGCTCATGTCTATTCTCCTTTCGTTACCCCTTGGGGGTATCTTGTACCATAGCTGCATTATAGCACGGCGGTCCTGTTTCTGCAAGTAGGGCTGGGGGGTATTATTGTGAATTTTTTATGAACACAGAAGATAAAACAAAAGGCCCTGCGCCCCAAACGGGGAACAGGGCCTTTGAAGCATCCGGAACGGTCAGTAGGCGAATCTGCGCATAAAGGCAAGGTCGCTTGCGGCGCGGGCGGGCACAGCTTCCTCCCGCAGCACGGGCAGGGAAGCCTGCGGCATCTGCCGCAGCATCTCAAAGCCGCCGGCGTAGTCCACACAGGAATCCTCCAGGCTGGTGGAATAGAGCGTTCCATCCGGCTGGAAGTTCTGGCCCTTGAAATGGACCGCCGTGATCTTGTCGCCGTACCAGCTGCCTACTTTGTCCCAGATGCGGCGCTGTGCATCCACAGACGCGGCCTCCGGGCCCACATAGTTGGCAAAATCGCAGATGACGCGCAGGTTGGGGCTTGCCATAGTGTCCAGCACCATCCGCACCGCCTCGGGGGTATTCATGGCGTGGTAGTAGACGCACTCCACGGCAAAGAGCACTCCCTGCTCCTCGCAGGCAGGCAGGATCTCACCTAGACTGCGCAGGAGCGCTTCCTGCGCCTCCTTCCGGGTCACACCGGGCTGCTTGGCCATGTTGGTGGTCTCGCTGCCCATGCAGCCTGCCCCCAGTGCGCTGGCAACGGGGATCTGGCTCAGCACCTTTGCCACCTCGGCACGGCGCTTGTCCTCGTCGGCATAGCTCAGCTCCACATAGGTGCCGTCCACGGCAATGCCCACGCCGGACGCTGCCGCAGCCGCTCTTGCCCGTTCCACCAGCGCGGGGGTCACATCGGCATAGCTCTTTACGCCCTCCACCGCCTTGGGAAAGGCCAGCTGGGTGCAGGCAAAGCCTGCCTGCCCGATGGAGGAAAAGAGGGTCTCGGGGTCATGGCGGCCAAAATCGTGGCCGCGTGCACCAAGAATGAATTCAGGCATCCTGCACCTCCATCAGCCGAACACACGGGCGGCAAAGAGATTCAGCTCTTTGCCCCACCAGTACCAGTCGTGGGAGACATCGCTGCCCCACACTTCCAGATGCACGGGCAGGCCGCAGTCGGTCAGTGCATCGGCCATGGCCTGGGTGTCCACCAGCGCGTCGCCCTCGTAGCTGCCCTGACCGGCACAGAGGAGAAGGGCATTCTCCTCAGCCTTTGCCAGCAGCTTCTTGTCCACAAGGCCGTCCTCTGCCAGATAGGCCAGGGGGGCATTGCGCAGGACCAGGTCATCTGCTGCATTGCCCAGGAAACGGCGCACATCGTACAGGCCGGAAAGGCCGATGGCACCCGCGAACACCCCGGGGCGGCGCAGGCGGCAGTTCACTGCCTGATACGCACCGGTGTCCACGCCCACCGCCCAGAGCAGGGTGTCCTTTTTGGCACCGTTCAGGGTCAGGATGCGGGGAGCCAGCTCGCTTGTCAGGTAATTGAAATACTTTTCCTGCATCTCGGCCCGGCGGCGGGGAGCCGTGTCCCCAGCCAGCAGGCTCTCGGCATCGATGCTGTCGGCGCAGAACAGCTGCACCTTGCCCTCATTCAGCAGCGGGGCAATGGCATCGGGCATCCCGTTGTTTTCCCAGTCGTAAAAGCGGCCGCCCCGCGCGGGCAGAGCCAGCACCGGCGTACCGGCATGGCCGTAGACCTTGAACTCCATGTCGCGGCCCAGCATCCGGCTCCATTCCTTATAATACGTCCCTTGGATCATGGCAGCATCCTCCTGTTGTCACACAAATTGATTGCGCTGGGGGTCATAGGCGTACCCCACAGCGGAAAGCCTGGCACACAGCGCGGCCTTATCCTCGTCCAGATCCTCGCACAGCGCGTCCAGAGTGGGGTAGAAGTCCCGCAGCTTCAGGTTGATCATGCTCAGCAGCATGATCGGGTCATTTGGCAGAGCCATCGTCGATCCCTCCAGAAGATAACAAAAAAGCCGGCCACTCGACAAAGTGACCGGCAGATGCAGCTACTTAGACAGCGCGGGTAACCTTGCCAGCGCGCAGGCAGCGAGAGCATGCGTAGATATACTTGGGAGAGCCTTCCACGACCGCCTTGACACGACGGACATTCGGCTTCCAGGTACGGTTGGAACGGCGATGAGAGTGGGAAACCTTGATACCAAAGGTAACACCCTTGCCGCAGCATTCACACTTAGCCATGGTACTTGCACCTCCTACAGTGAAGTATGGAATTCAAAATAATCAGCTTGACTATTTTACCAGAGATGCGGAGAAAAAGCAAGAGCAAATTTGATTTTTCTGCAACTTTTTTCTTGCAGGGCCAAACCCTTGCCCCAAAAGCGAAAAAATAGTACAATAGGATAAAATCCAACTGAGGGAGAAACGAATGACCGCACAAGGAATGTATTATCTCATCCGGGCACTGGTGACCCTGATTGCCATCCCGTTCCATGAGGCGGGCCACGCGCTGGCCGCCTGGCTGCTGGGCGACCCCACCGCAAAGCGGGAGGGCCGCATCAGCCTGAACCCGTTCCGCCACTTTGACCTCGTGGGCACCCTCTGCATGATCTTTGCCGGGGTGGGCTGGGCAAAGCCTGTTTCCACCGACCCCCGCAATTTCAAAAACCCCAAGTGGGGCATGGCCCTCACCGCGCTGGCAGGCCCGGCGGCCAATCTGCTGCTGGCCTACCTCGGCATGGTGGCGTGGAAGATCCTGTATTATTGGGCCCCCACCACCATGATCACGATTTTCGCGGCCCGCTTCCTCCAATACTTAGTGATGATGGATGTGGGCCTTGCGGTGTTCAACCTCATTCCCATCCCGCCGCTGGACGGCAGCCGCATCCTGCTGGTGGTGCTGCCCCAGCGCATCTACTTCCAGATCATGCGGTACGAGCGCGTCATTTTCGTCATCCTGCTGGCGGCTGTCTGGGCCGGTGTGCTGGATGGCGTGCTGGGCACCTTCAATGATGTGGTCTGGGATCTGCTGGATCTCGGCACCGGCTACATCGACCAGATCGCCTATTCTGCGTATTATGCAACCATCGGGACGGTGATCTGAGTGGCAGAAGAACTGACCTTCCGTCTGGAGGATTTTGAGGGCCCGCTGGAGCTGCTGCTCACGCTGGTGCAGAAGCACAAGATGGACCTGCACAACATCCCCATTCTGAAGCTTATCGACCAGTACACCCGCGCGGTGGAATCGGCCGAGAGCACCGACCCTGAAATTTCCAGCGCCTTTATCGAGATGGCCGCCCACCTGGTGGAGATGAAGAGCTATCTGCTGCTGCCCCGCAGTGAAGAGGGCGAGCGGATGAAGCAGGAGCTCACCGGCCAGCTCATTGAATATGACCAGTGCCGCCGGATGGCCGCCCGTCTGCGGGAGCGGGGAGAGGAATATACCGTGTTCGTGCGCACCCCGGCCCGGCTGGAATGGGACAACACCTATGATCTCTTTCATTCGCCGCAAGTGCTGGCAGACTGCTGGCAGGCCCTGATGGGACGCACCACCGTCCGCAAAATGCCCACCCAGCAGCAGTTCGAGCCGCTGGTGTCGGCCCCGCAGGTCTCGGTGAGCAGCCGGGTGGTCTACATCCTGCGCCAGCTCATTGCAGGCGGTGCAAAAAAGATGGGCCAGCTGTTTTCCCGCCGCCAGACCCGGGGGGCCAACGTGGCCACCTTTCTGGCGCTGCTGGAGCTGGTGCGCGGCGGCCGTGTGACGCTTGGCCCGGAGGGCGAGCTGAAGATGCGCCGGGGCCGCATTGACCGCACAAAGGAGGAGCAATGAATCAGAAACAAATTCGTGCCGCAGTGGAAGCAATGCTCTTTGCCTACGCGGAGCCCATCGGGGCCGACAAGCTGGCCCAGGCGCTGCAGCTGCCCACCGCCAGCGTGGAATCTGCGCTGGAAGCGCTGCACGAGCGCTGCCAGAAAGAGGACAGCGGCCTGTGCCTGCTCCACCTGAACACCCATTGGCAGCTGGCCACCAAAACGGAATTTGCGGAGTGCGTCCGCCGTGTGCTGGACACCCGCCGCTCCATCCCGCTGGGCCCGGCGGCCATGGAGACCCTGACCGTCATCGCCTACAACCAGCCCGTCTCCCGCGCCTTCATCGAGCAGGTGCGCGGCGTGGATTCCTCCTCCAGCGTGTCGGGCCTGCTGGAAAAGGGGCTCATTGAAGAGGCGGGCCGTCTCGATCTGCCCGGCAGACCGGTGGCTTTCCGCACCACGGATGTGTTCCTGCGGTGCTTCGGCCTGTCCAGTCTGGAAGATCTGCCCCCGGTGCGGGGCACGGAAAGTGAGGCGGCCCAATGAGCGTCCTGTGGAGTGTTCTCGCCGTTATCGGCACGGTGCTGCTGTTCCTCTTAAAAGGGGTGGGCATCCTGCTGCTGGTGGTGCTGGTGCTGGGTCTGCTGCTCATGTTCTGCCCCTTCTGTGCCGATGTACAGTGGGCGGAGGGCATCTTTCAGGTAAAGGCCGGTGCACTGGGCATCACCTTCCCGGTGTTCCGGTATCCCGCGCCGGAAAAGCCGGAGAAAAAGAAAAAAGAAAAAAAGAAGAAAGCGTCCGGCGCACAGAAGCCCAAAAAGGAAGCCCCGCCCCGCCAGAAGGCGAAGCTGACCCTGCAGATCGTCTGCACCCTCTTAAAAGGGGCGGGAAAGCTTACCCGAGCCATCATCGGCTCCCTGCGCTTCACCCGGATCGACGTTGTCCTCGGTGTCCGGGGCGAAGACCCTGCCGAGGCTGCCCACAGCTATGGCAGGCTGAACGCCTGGCTCTACCCGACGCTGGGTTTCCTGGACCGGTTCCTCTATCTGGACTTTGAGCAGCTCCGGCTCCTGCCGGATTTCGGCAGCGCCGAGCCCACCGTAAAGGATCACGTCTCCTTCCGGGTCACGGCCCGGGCTTACGCCATCGTTTTCACGCTTCTGCGCGTTCTGTATGCGTTCTGGCGCGAAAAGGTACTGGACGTTTTTATCTAGCTCGGGTATAATATTTTTGTATGGTGTGTCCGCGTCCCGGTCCGTACAGGGCAGGGAAGTGGTTCCGTGGGGGCGGCGTTCCGCTCCCCGATATAGAAGTAAGGAGGCCGAATTTATGGCTGAGCATCCCATTCAAAACCTGATGAACGTTACGATGGACAAGATCCGTCAGATGGTGGATTCCAATACCATCGTCGGCAAGCCCATCACCACCGATGACGGCACCACCATCCTGCCGGTGTCCAAGGTGAGCTTCGGCTTTGCCTCTGCCGGCACCGATTTCGACGGCAAGAACGCCGCCAACAAGGATCTGTTCGGCGGCGGCTCCGGCGCGGGTGTCAATATCCAGCCCGTGGCATTCCTGGTGGTCAAGGATGGCTGTGTTCGCACCATCCAGCTCTCTGACGGCAACAACACCGTGGACCGCGCCCTGACCATGATCCCCGAACTGGTGGAAAAGGTCAGCGCACTCATTAAAAAGGACGAGCCTGCTGCTCCTAAAAGTGAGCAGTAACGGACGGCGGGCAGCTTTCCCTCGCAAGTGAGACGGGCCATTCCATCGCCCGCCCTACTGCCTGCGGCAGCAGGGTCCCACCCCAGCGGACACTTGCTCAGGAAACTGCCCGCCGACCCTCAACACATCGCCGTAACTGCAAGCTTCCAACTTGCAGTTTTTTCAGCGCATGCTCCGGCGTGCGCTTTTGAGCGCCGGGAGGCGCACAAGGAGTTTTATTATGGCAGAAGAACGTATTCAGAAGATCATGGCCGAGCAGGGCTTGTGCTCCCGCCGCGCGGCCGAGCAGATCATTGCCGAGGGCCGCGTCAAGGTCAACGGCCACCCCGTCAAGGTGGGCGACAAGATGGACCCCAACCGGGATGTGCTGCATGTGGATGACGAGCGCATCTACATCCAGAAGAACCAGCAGCTCTACTATCTGGCCTTGTACAAGCCCCGCGGCTATGTGACCACCGCCAGCGATGAGCTGGGCCGCAAGACCGTTATGGAGCTGGTCAGCGATATCCCGGCCCGCCTGTACCCGGTGGGCCGCCTGGACAAGGACAGCGAGGGCCTGCTGCTGATGACCAACGACGGTGCCTTTGCGCAGGCTGTCACCCATCCGTCGGGCGGCATCTCCAAGCTGTACCGTGTCACCGTGCAGCCCCGGGCCGATGAGAGCCAGATCCTGAAGATGAGCTCCGGCGTTGTTCTGGACGATGGCACCAAGACCATGCCCTGCGCCATCAACGTCGTCACCGATGAGCCCGGCCGCACCGTGATGGAGATGACCCTGAAAGAGGGCAAGAACCGCGAGATCCGCCGCATGTGTGAGGCCGTTGGTCTGGAGGTCGTCCGCCTGAAGCGCAACGCCGAGGGCGTGGTCAAGCTGGGAATGCTCAAGCCCGGCACCTATCGTGAACTGACCAAGGCAGAGGTCAACGGTCTGCGTGCCGCCGCCGCCAAAGGCCGCGCCCAGACCCGCAGCGCATCGCTGCAGTCCAAGGCTGCCGCCCGCCGCCCCAAGGGCCCTGTGGGCAGCGGCAATGCCCCCGCAAAACGGAGAAAGTGATCGGCTTTTCAGCTTTCACGGCGCAAAAACCGTCTGATTCTGGAAAAGATTGTGAAATTTTTCCGCAAAATGGGCCTTTCAGCCCTTGTGAACGCTCTCAAAATAAGGTATAATGATACTAATTTTGAAAGCTCAAAATAAAAAGCTCAAAATAGAAAAGCAGGAGGTCTTACCATGGCTTCAAAGAGTAACAAAGGAGAAATCCTCGCCAAGTTTTTCGATGACGGGGAGTATACCGCACTGTTTGCGGACGGCGCAGTGAGTGCTGCCTGCGGCTATGCGGCTGGTCAGCAGGCTTATGCTGTTTACCAGAACGGCGAGGCTGTCTCTGTCAAGGACGTTGAGAAGAACATCAAGGTCCTGGAGATGGCTGCTCAGACCGGCTGCCCGGTGGTCACGTTCTACAACTCTGTCGGCGCTAAGCTGGCTGAGGGTCTGGACGTTCTGACCGCCAGCGCCAAGCTGAACGCCACCATCGCCAAGGTTTCCGGTGTCATCCCCCAGATCGCAGTCGTCACCGGCGTGTGCGGCGGCACCAGCGCACTGAGCGCTGCCAATGCTGACGTGTGCGTCATGGCTGAGGATGCAGAGCTGTTCTTCACCGCTCCGTTCACCTCCGCCGCCAAGGGCGACAAGGTCCCCGGCGCAGGCACTGCCGAGGCTGCTGCCAAGGCTGGTGTGGCTGCCATCGTGGCTGCCAACGCTGAGGAAGCTGCCGAGAAGGCTGCCCACATCGTGGGTCTGCTGCCTGCCAACAACCTGACCGGCCCCGCCATCTTCGAGTTCGAGCAGCCCACCAGCGTTCTGAGCGCCGGTGCTGCCCCCGAGAAGGCTGCCGCTGCCCTGATCGACAAGGACAGCGCTGTGGAGCTGTACGCAGGCTTCGGCAAGCACGTCTACACCGCATTCGCAACCATCGGCGGCAACGCTGTGGGTATTGTGGCCACCGGCGAGACCCTGTGCCACAACTGCGTGGCCAAGGCTTCCCGCTTTGTCCGCCTGTGCGATGCTTTCAGTGTGCCCGTGCTGACCATCGTCAACACCAACGGTTTTGTACCCAGCGCCACCGATGACATCGCAGGCGGTATCCGTGAGGCTGCCCGTCTGGCTGCTACCTATGCCGATGCTACCACCGCCAAGGTGGCTCTGCTGTCCGGCAAGGCAGTGGGCCCTGTCTACACCGCTCTGGCCAACGCTGACCTGAAGATCGCCGTCAACGGCTGCACCGTCAGCGCTCTGGAGCCCAACGCTGCCGTCTCCGTCCTGTACAAGGCCGAGATCGACGCTTCCGACAACATCATTGCCGCCACCAACGCCAAGGCTGCCCAGTACACCGCTGAGGTGTGCAGCGCTGCCAACGCCGTTGCCGCCGGTGCCGCTGATATGACCTGCGACGCTGCCAACGCCCGTGCAAGCGTGGTTGCCGCCTTTGAGCTGCTGAGCACCAAGCGTGCCGCACGCCTGCCCAAGAAGCACGGCAACATGGCTCTGTAAGCGGTTCCGGAACGTAAACCGTACATCGAATCCATACATTGATTTTGTTCAGGAGGATCCTTCCATGAAGTACTACAATATTACCGTCAATGGCGTTGCTTACAGCGTTTCCGTTGAGGAGACCGCCGCAGGCGCTGCTCCCGTTGCAGCTCCCGCTGCTCCCGCCGCACCCAAGGCTCCGGCTGCTCCTGCTGCCGCTCCCAAGGCTGCTGCTCCCGCCGGTGCTGCCGGTGCCGTTACCGTCAAGGCTCCCATGCCCGGCAACATCCTGGATGTCAAGGTCGCAGCCGGTGCTTCCGTCAAGGCCGGTGACGTGCTGGTCATCCTCGAGGCCATGAAGATGGAGAACGAGATCGTTGCTCCTCAGGATGGCACTGTGGCCTCCGTCAACGTCAACAAGGGCGACACCGTCAACTCCGGTGACGTTCTGGTTTCCATGAACTGAGAACTGAGGAAGAGGTGACAACCATGGCCAAAAAGCCGATCAAGATTACGGAAGTCGTCCTGCGTGATGCTCACCAGTCTCTGCTGGCCACCCGTATGACGATGGATGAGATGCGTCCCATCCTGCCCGAAATGGATAAGATCCCTTACTTCTCTGTCGAGTGCTGGGGCGGCGCTACCTTTGATAGCTGCATCCGCTTCCTCGATGAGGACCCCTGGGAGCGTCTGCGCATCCTGCGCAAGGAGCTGCCCCACCAGAAGCTGCAGATGCTGTTCCGCGGCCAGAACATGCTGGGCTACCGCCCCTACGCCGATGATGCTGTTGAGTACTTTGTACAGAAGTCTGTTGCAAACGGCATCGATGTCATCCGCATCTTCGACGCACTGAACGATCCCCGCAACCTGCAGACCGCCATCAAGTCTGCCAACAAGGAAGGCGCACATGTTCAGGGCTGCATCAGCTACACCCTGAGCCCCGTGCACAACAACGAGTACTTTGCAGCCTACGCCAAGACCCTCGAGGAGATGGGTGCAAACTCCATCTGCATCAAGGACATGGCTGGCCTGCTCACTCCCTACACCTGCTATGATCTGGTCAAGAAGCTGAAGGAGACCGTCAGCATCCCCGTGGATATCCACAGCCACTACACCGCAGGTCTGGCTTCCATGTCCATCCTCAAGGGCATCGAGGCAGGTGCTGATATCATCGATACTGCCATGAGCCCCCTGAGCCTTGGCACCAGCCACATGCCCACCGAGAGCCTGGTCGCTGCCCTGCAGGGCACCGATTACGACACCGGCCTGGATCTGAAGCAGCTGAACGTTGTCCGCGCTTACTTTGCAAAGCTGCGCGAGAAGTACATCGCCAACGGCCAGATCAGCCCCAAGAGCCTGGGCGTGGATGCCAACACCCTGCTGTATCAGGTGCCCGGCGGCATGTTCTCCAACATGCTCAAGCAGCTGAAGGATGCAGGCAAGGAAGATAAGCTGGACGAAGTGCTGGCCGAGATCCCCCGCGTTCGTGAGGACGCAGGCTATCCTCCGCTGGTCACCCCCACCAGCCAGATCGTTGGCACGCAGGCTGTGTTCAACGTCATCCTGGGCGAGCGCTACAAGATGGTCACCAAGGAGTTCAAGGGCCTGGTCCACGGCGATTACGGCAAGACTCCCGCTCCCATCAGCCCCGAGTTCACCAAGAAGATCCTGGGCGACGAGCAGCCCATCACCTGCCGCTTTGCCGACACTCTGGCTCCCGAGATGGACAAGCTGAAGGCTGAGGCCGCCAAGTGGGCAACGCAGGAAGAGGACGTTCTGACCTACGCAATGTTCCCGCAGGTCGCACCCAAGTTCTTCGAGAAGCGCAATGCCAAGAAGCAGGGCGTGGACGCTGACCACGCTGATTACACCAATCAGTCTCACCCTGTCTAAATCATAATACCAGAAGGGGCTGCTGCACCGTTTGATGCAGCAGCCCCTTCTTTTTGTTTTTATTTGTGCTCCCGCAGGTCTCAGTTGTTTTTGCTATTCTCAGCCTTCATGGCGTTGTAGCCGATCAGCACGGTCCAGACATAGGCGCAGGTCTTGGGGATCATCAGCATACCGATCAGGGGGTTGACATCTGCCCACAGCACCACCGGGATATAGAAGCCGAAGCTCAGCACGATGGTCAGCCACATCCAGCGGAAAGCCTGATCCTTGTGTTCCCTGGCACTGTGGTAGAACAGCACGATGATCAGCAGGCCCAGCAGTGCAAAGGGGATGTTGCGCAGGATGCCCCAGGTCAGCGGGGTGTGGTTGGTCAGCCACTGGTTCTGCGGCATCATGCACAGCACGATGCGCACAGCGGAAAGGCCGTACACGGCAATGGTCAGATCCTTCTGGCCCTCGATCTGGTAGCGCTTGCGCCAGACGTAATACAGCAGTACATAGAACACGGTCATGGTCACGGAGGTGATCCACTTGCCCAGGCCCAGAGGCACAGCGTAGTTCTCCAGGCCGGTGGTGCACAGTGCCAGGGCACGGGGCACCAGATGGAAGGAGTCGCCTGCGCCCAGCACCACGGCCATCAGGCCGAACAGGCGGAACTGGGTGCCAGCCTTGCTGCCGCGGATCATGCGGATGCCCAAGGTCAGCACGGTGACCAGATAGAAGATGTCGAAAACGGTCTCAATGATTGCTCTCATAAAAATGTTGCTCCTTTACGGTTGGTTTGCTGCTCTATCGCGATCCGGTCAGCGATTGCCGGCCGGACTGCATCGTTGTGATGTGCAGACTGCCGTGGGTGGAATGCTGGGGGAGATGTCCTGCATCACTCAATGTGAACGACGTTCACTTTTGGCCGTAAAAAACTCCCACAAGACTGTGGGATGTTTTTTACACTTCATAAATGGTCCTGCGGATGATCTCCAGTACCGCTGTGGGGTCAAAATCCTGCTGCACCACGGCAGAAAGCATGAGGGAGAACAGGATGCCCGCAAATTTCTGGCGGCTGAACTCCTCAGTAAATGCGTCTGGCCGGATCTTTTTGTCCCTGGTCAGCACCATGGTCAGCGCATCCAGGATGTGCTGCCAGGTCTGCCGCATCTGCTGCTTGCCATCGGCGGTGTCCTGCCGCACAAAGCCAAGCGCGTGGTGGGTGAAGAAGCCGGGGTACTGCTCAGAGCCGTACTCCATCTGCCGGTACATCCAGCGGATGCAGGAGAGAGTATCCTCAAACACCGCCGGGTCGTCCGGGTGGCGGAAGATATCGCTCCAGATGCTTTCCACCGCCGCGCTCACCAGTTCGGTCTTGGAACCGAAGTAGTTGTAGATGCACCCCACGGATACCCCGCAGGCTGCTGCCACTGCACGGATGTTGACCGCCTCCCATCCATTCTGCTGGATGAGGACCCGGCTCGTTTTCAGGATTTCCTCCTTGGACGTTGCCATCGGATTCGTGTGACCACCTCCTCAACATGAACGCTGTTCACAATGCATAGTGTAGCGCTGTTCCTGCCCTTTGTCAAGGGGGTAAAATAGATTTTTTTCGCCGCATTGCTTGCAAAAAAAGGGGCGGCAGAGTAAAATATATAGTATATGTATCGTAACATGGGTCTGTGTGCCCCAAAGCGGATACATATACGAAGAATGTCCGCAGAAAACCCTTTGGAATACGAGGAAAAAAGCATGATTTTGAGCATGACCGGTTTTGGCCGGGGAACTGCTGTGCGCAATGGCCGTGAGATCACGGTGGAGCTGCGCAGCGTCAATTCCCGGTACTTTGAGTATTCTTCCCGGATGCCCCGCACCTGCAGCTATCTGGACAGCCGCCTGAAAAAGCAGCTGAACGAGCGGGTGACCCGCGGCAAGGTAGAACTGAGCCTGACGGTGCAGACCGTGGATGCTGCCGATACCGTGGTGGCTGTGAATCAGGAGCTGGCCAAGAGCTACCAGCAGGCCCTGCGGGACCTGTCTGAGACGCTGGAGGTCAAGAACGATGTGACCGCCGGGATGATCGCCCGCTTTCCCGATGTGCTGACCACCCGCCACGCCGATGTGGATGAGGAGCAGCTGTGGGAGGATGTTTCCGCTGTCACCGCCCAGGCACTGGATCGTTTTGTGGAGATGCGCGCCGCTGAGGGTGCCAAGATGAAGGCTGACGTGGAGAACCGCCTGCGTTTTCTGGAAGAATGCGTGGGCCGGGTGGAGACCCTGAGCGCCGGCCGGGTGGAGAACTACACCAACCGCCTGTACGAAAAGCTCAAGGTCATTCTGGAGGACCGGAACATCGATGATGCCCGTGTCCTGACCGAGGCCGCCATCTTTGGCGACAAGACCGCCGTGGATGAGGAGACCGTCCGCCTGCGCAGCCATATCGCCCAGTACCGTTCCATTCTGGAGCTGGACGAGCCCGTGGGCCGCAAGCTGGATTTCCTGACCCAGGAGCTGAACCGTGAGACCAATACCATTGGTTCCAAGTGTCAGGATCTGGATATCACCCGCATCGTGGTGGATATGAAGGCGGAGATCGAAAAGATCCGTGAGCAGATCCAGAATCTGGAGTAAACCCTGAGATTCAGATGGTTCGGAGGAAAAGATGAAACTGATCAACATCGGCTTTGGCAATCTGGTCAGCGCGGGCCGGGTGGTGGCTGTGGTCAGCCCCGATTCTGCCCCGGTCAAGCGTTTGGTCAAGGAAGCGCGGGAGCGGGGGATGCTCATTGATGCGTCCTATGGCCGCAGCACCCGCGCCGTCCTCATCATGGACTCCGACCACGTTGTCCTTTCAGCCCTTCAGCCCGAAACGGTGGCCAGCCGTGCCGCCGGTCAGGCCGAGGGCAAAACAGTGACAGAAGAGGAGCAGTAAGACCATGGAAAATGAAAAATATCTGTTTGTCGTTTCCGGTGCCGCCGGTACCGGAAAGGACAGTGTGGTCAGCGCTTTGCGCAAGGCCCACCCCGAGATCGAAAAAACGGTTTCTGCAACCACCCGTTCTCCCCGCCCCGGGGAGCAGGAAGGGGTAGACTACTACTACCGCACCAAGGAGCAGTTTCAGCAGCTCATCGATCAGGATGAGGTCGTGGAGCACAATTTCTTCAACGGCAACTACTACGGCACCCTGAAGGAAGAGGTCAACAAGCGGCTGAACGCGGGCAAGCTGGTGGTTATGGTCATCGATGTGCATGGCGCGGCCAATATCCGCCGCATGTATCCCGGTGCCACCACCATCTTCCTGCTGCCCCCCTCCACCCAGGAGCTGGAGCGCCGCCTGCGCGGCCGCGGCACCGAGACCGAGGAGAGCATCCGGGAGCGCCTGGAGATCGCCCGCAATGAGCTGGCCCAGCAGGATAAATTTACCCTCAAGCTGGTCAACGACGAGGTGGATGCCTGCGCCGCCAGACTCTATGATGTCATCTGCCAGCGTGCGGGCCTGACCCGCTAAATCGCTTTGAAGGAGCTGCCTGAATGCCCAAAACGGTAGGCGTTGCAGTGAGCAACGCGACCTTTCATTTCGACAAACTCTATACCTATGCCGTCATGCCCGACCAGCAGGATACCGTCCGGCTGGGCAGCATGGTGCTGGTGCCCTTCGGGCGGGGGAGCCGTGCCCGGATGGGCGTGGTGCTGGCCTGCGATGCCGAACCGGAGAGCGCAAAGCTCAAGTTCCTGTTCGATGTGGCCCCGGCCTCTGCCTGCCTCACCCCGGAGCTGCTGCGGCTGGTGCACTTTTTGAAGGAGCGCACCTTCTGCACCTACTACGAGGCCGTCAAGGCGGTCATCCCCTACGGCGCGCAGTACAAGCCCACCGTGGCGGAGGACGGCGTGACCCCGGTGCTTCAAAAGCAGCTCGTCCGCCACACGGAAAATGCCTACAAGCTGGTGGGCACGCTGCCCCCAAAGCCCAGACCGACCGCCAAGCAGCTGGCCGCAGTGGCCCTGCTGGCCGGGGGAGAGCGCACCCTGTCTGCATTGGAGGAAAAGGGCATCAGCCGGGCGGTGCTGGACAACCTCTGCGCCAAGAGCGTGCTGGAATGCAGCAAGGTAAACAAATCCATCGACCTGTATTCTTCCATCCCGCTGAAGAACGAGCCCATCCTTCTCACGGAGGAGCAGCAGGCCGCCTATGACGCGCTGCTGCCCGGGCTGGAGGATGCTGCCCCGCACTCGGCCTTGCTCTACGGCGTGACCGGCAGCGGCAAAACGCTGGTGTTCCTGAAACTCATCGAGCACTGCCTGCAGATGGGCCGCCGGGCGCTGGTGCTGGTGCCTGAGATCAGCCTGACCCCTCAGATGATCCTGCGGCTGAAAAGCCAATTTGGCAAGCGGGTGGCCGTGCAGCATTCCGCCCTCAACCACACCGAGCGCCTGCTCCAATGGCAGATGATCCAGGACGGCGGCGCGGATATCGTGGTGGGCACCCGCAGCGCGATCTTCTCCCCGCTGGAAAACATCGGCCTTGTCATCATTGATGAGGAGCAGGAGCATACCTACCGCTCCGAATCCGCGCCCCGCTACTCGGCCCACGAGGTGGCCCGGCAGCGCGCGGCGGAGAACGGGGCCCTGCTCCTGCTGGCCAGCGCCACCCCCAGCACCGAGAGCTATTATGCCGCCCAGCATGGCCGCACCCAGCTGGTGCGCCTGACCAAACGCTATGGCGGCAACCCGCTGCCCAAGGTCCAGATCGTGGATATGCGGGCCGAGCTTGCCTCCGGCAACCCCCGGGAGATCAGCCTTGCCATGGAGGATGCCATCCGGCACAACCTTGAGGCAGGCAAGCAGACCATTCTGCTGCTCAACCGCCGGGGTTACCAGACCGTGGCCCAGTGCGAGGACTGCCGCGAGGTGCTCAAATGCCAGAAGTGCAGCGTGCCCATGGTCTACCACAAATCGGCCCACAAGCTGCTCTGCCATTACTGCGGCAGCCAGCTGGACCCGCCCCCTGCCAGATGCCCCGCCTGCGGCGGAAAACTGCAGTACCGGGGCTTTGGCACCCAGAAGGCCGAGGAGGAGCTGGCAAAGCTCTTTCCGGAGGCCCGCATCTTGCGGATGGATCAGGATACCACCGCCGCCAAGGATGCCCACGAAAAGCTGCTGGCAAAGTTTGCCCGGCATGAATATGACATCATGGTGGGCACCCAGATGGTGGCCAAGGGGCTGGATTTCGAGGATGTGACGCTGGTGGGCGTGCTGGGCATCGATTCGCTCCTGTTCGCCCAGGGCTTCCGGGCTTATGAGACCGTGTTCAGCCTCGTCACGCAGGTGGTGGGCCGGAGCGGCCGGGCAAAAGACCCCGGCTTTGCCATCATCCAGACCACCGACCCGGACAACCCGGTGCTCAACCTTGCCGCCGCGCAGGACTACGACGCGTTCTTCGAGCAGGAGATCGCCTACCGGAAGCTGGGGCTTTATCCGCCCTTCTGCGGGCTCTGCGTTGTGGGCTTTGCCGGGCCAAAGGAGAGCGAGGTGGCCCGGGCTTCCGCCCGCTTTGCGGCCCTGCTGGGCCGACAGGCGGCCAAACAGCCCGACCTGCCTCTGCGGGTGCTGGGCCCCACCCCCGGCAGCATTGAAAAGATCAACGATTCCTACCGCTATAAACTCACCGTCAAGTGCCGCAACGACCGCCGTTTCCGGGACCTTATCCGGGAAACGCTGACCCTCTACGAGCAGGAAAAACTGCCCGGCAAGGCCACCGTTGTGGTCGATCTGCACTCGGACGGGGATATCTGATACAACACAACAAATTTTGGAGGTACCACTATGGCTATCCGCAATATCGTAAAAGAGGGCGACCCCATCCTGAACAAGGTCTGCCGCCCCGTGACTAACTTTGACGACCGTCTTGCCACCCTGCTGGATGACATGCGGGAGACGATGATCGCCGCCGACGGCGTGGGTCTGGCAGGCCCTCAGGTGGGCATGCTGCGCCGCGTGTTCGTGGTGTGGGACACCACCGATGCCCCCGAGGAGATCCCCGAGGATTATGAGTACAAGTTCATCGATTTCGTCAACCCCGAGATCCTGGCTGTTTCTGAGGATGAGGAGACCGCCTACGAGGGCTGCCTGTCCTTCCCCGGCCACAACGGTGCCGTGACCCGTCCCGTTGCCGTCAAGGTGCGTGCACAGGACCGCAACGGCAACTGGTTCGAGCTGGAGGCCGAGAACCTGCTGGCCCGCTGCATCCAGCACGAGAATGACCATCTGGACGGCATTACCATCATGGAGTCCAGCGAGTATTTCTACGAGGACACCGAGGAGGGCAAAAAGGCTGCCCGTGAAGCGAAAGGAAACAACTGATGCGCATTCTGTTCATGGGAACCCCGGATATCGCCGCGGAGTGCCTGAAGGCCCTGTATGCTGCCGGTCACGAGATCTGCGGCGTGTACACCCGGCGGGATAAGCCGGTGGGCCGCAAGCAGGTGCTCACCGCGCCCCCGGTCAAGGAAGTTGCTCTGGAGCATGGGACCCCCGTGTTCCAGCCCCGCACCCTGCGGGACGGCAGCGAGGATGCCAACATCCGGGCGTTGGCCCCTGACCTCATCGTGGTGGTGGCCTACGGCTGCATCCTGCCCAAATCCGTGCTGGAAGCTCCGAAGTATGGCTGCATCAACCTGCATGTGTCCCTGCTGCCCAAGTACCGCGGCAGCGCCCCCGTGCAGTGGGCTGTTCTGAACGGCGACACCGAGACTGGCGTTTCCATCATGCAGATGGACGAGGGGCTGGATACCGGCGATGTGCTGGTCTGCGAGAAGATCGCCATCGGCCCGGAGGAGACCAGCGGCGAGCTGTTCGACCGGGTCACCGCCGTAGGTGCCCGCGTCCTCTGTGAGGCGGTGCCCGCCATGGAAGCTGGCACCCTCCAGCCCCAGCCCCAGCAGCATGAGAATGCCACCCTGGCCCCCATGCTGGACAAGGAGCTGGCGGAGTTCAGGCTGACCGATACTGCCGCGCACATCCACAACTGGGTGCGCGGCATGAACCCCTGGCCCATGGCCTGGTTCGTGACCGCAGGCGGCAAAAAGGTCAAGGTGACCGAGTGCCGCGTGGCTGTCTCCAACGGTGAGGCTCCCGGCACGGTGCTTTCCACAAAGCCCCTGACGGTGGCCTGTGCCGATGGCGCGGTCCAGCTGCTTCATGTGGTGCCTGAGGGCAAAAAGCCGATGGATGGCACCTCCTTTGCGGCCGGTCTGCGCCTCAAAGCGGGGGATACCCTCTGATGGCGGCCAATCCACGGGCAGCGGCAGTGGCTGCACTGGTCCGGCAGGAGCAGGACGGCTTCTCAAATCTTGTGCTGGATGCCGAACTCCGCCGCCAGAAACTGGAGGGCCGGGATAAGGCCTTTGCCGGTGCCATCTTCTACACCGTGCTGGAACATCAGGGCACGCTGGATTTCATTCTGGAACAGTTCCTGCCCAAGGGCCTTGCCAGGCTGGACCCGCAGGTGCGCGAGATCCTGCGGGCCGCGCTGGCGCAGGCCCGCTATATGCAGGTGCCGGTGTCGGCGGCGGTGAACGAGGCCGTCAAGCTGACCCGCACCTTCAAAAAGGCGAGTGCGTCCGGGCTGGTCAATGCCGTCCTGCGCAAGGCCTGCAATTATGATCTGGAAACTGCCCGCTTCCGGAACGAGACCCAGCGCCTCATGGTGCTGGGCTCTGCGGGGCAGGATGTGGCAGAGTTCCTGCGCACCCATTACCCCGAGGAGGCGCTGGGCATCCTGACCCACACCGCCGACGGCGGCTGCACCAGCCTGCGGGCCAACTGCCTGAAAATGGATGCCGCGGCCCTCTGCGAAAAGCTGCTGGAAAGCGGCGTGAAGAGCGCGCAGCCCGGCCTTGTGCCCGGCAGCGTGCTGGCAAAGTTTGAGGGCAGCCCGGCGGAGCACCCGCTCTTCAAGGAGGGCTGTTTCCATGTGGAGGGGCAGGCCAGCCAGCTGGCAGCCCTCTGTGTGGAGGCAAAGCCCGGCGATACCGTGATCGACCTCTGCGCGGCACCCGGCGGCAAAACGCTGCTGCTGGCCGAGGAGATGCAGGGGCAGGGCGCACTGTACAGCTGCGATGTGGCAGAGCACCGGGTCGGGCTCATCCGGAGCGCTGTGGAACGGATGGGCTTTGCCCATGTCACCGCCCTCTGCAATGATGCCACCCGCCCCAACCCAAAGCTGCCCGCCGCAGACCGCATTCTGGTGGATGCCCCCTGCAGCGGCCTGGGCATTCTGGCAAAAAAGCCGGATATCCGATATAAGACGCTGGAAAAAGCACGCCACGATGAATTATTGGCCACCCAGTCGTCCATTCTGGACACAGCAGCCGCTCTGCTGAAAGCGGGCGGGCGGCTGGTCTACTCCACCTGTACCATCGACCCCGCCGAGAACGAGGAGCAGGTGGCGGCGTTCCTTGCCCGCCACCCGGAGTTCCGGGTGGTCCGGCCCGCTGTGGCGTTCCCTGACGGAATGACAGTGGGGGAGCACGGGGCGCTCTCGGTGCCCACCCGCACCGGGATGGACGGTTTTTTCCTCTGCGCCATGCAGAAAACGCAATGAACCCGCCGTCCGGTTCGTATTGATTCATAGGAGAATACCATGGAACAAAAACGCTGTATCTCTTCCCTGACGCTGGCCGAGCTGACCGCTGCGCTGAAAGCCATGGGTCAGCCGGGCTTCCGGGCAAAGCAGATCTTCCACTGGGTGCACCAGAAGCTGGTCACCGAGTTTTCTGCCATGACCGACCAGCCCAAGACCCTGCTGGCAAAGCTGGAAGAGCAGTTTTACATTGCTGCCCCCAAGATCGAGCGCCGGCAGGAAGCCAAGGACGGCACCGTGAAATATCTGCTGCGGATGGCCGATGGCAACTGCATCGAGACCGTTGTCATGCGCTACCACTACGGCAACACGGTCTGCGTCTCCACGCAGGTAGGCTGCCGGATGGGCTGCCGCTTCTGCGCCTCCACCCAGGCAGGCCGGGTGCGCAACCTGGAAGCCGGTGAGATCTGCTCTGAGATCTATACCGCCCAGAAGGACATCGGGGAGCGCATCTCCCACATCGTCCTCATGGGCATCGGGGAACCGCTGGATAATTTTGACGAGGTCATGCGCTTCCTTGAGAACATCTCCTCCCCGGAGGGCGTGAACATCGGAATGCGCAACATCAGCCTTTCCACCTGCGGTCTGGTGCCCAAGATCGACCAGCTGGCTGAGAAAAAGCTGCAGCTGACCCTTTCGGTCTCCCTGCACGCCCCCAACAACGAGATCCGCAGCGGCATGATGCCGGTCAATGATGCCTACCCCGTGGAGGTGCTGATGCCCGCCGTACGCCGCTATCAGGAGACCACGGGCCGCCGGGTCAGCTTTGAGTATTCGATGGTGCGCGGTGTCAATGATTCCGATGCCTGTGCCAGACAGCTGGCCGATCTCATCCGGGGCATGGGTGCTCATGTGAACCTCATTCCCATCAACCCGGTGGACGGCAGTCCCTACTCGGCCACCGATGCCGCCAATGTCCAGCGCTTCCAGAAAAAGCTGGAGAGCCTGGGGGTCAACGCCACGGTACGCCGCCGTCTTGGCAGCGAGATCAGCGCCGCCTGCGGCCAGCTGCGCCGGGACGAAATGAATGGTAAGGCGTAAATCGCAAGAGGAGAAGCCTATGAAACTAGCAGGAAAAACGGATGTGGGCCGCGTCCGGCAGGAAAATCAGGATGATTACCGTGCCGGAGAGCTGCCCGGCGGTGCCGTCTGGGCACTGGTATGTGATGGCATGGGCGGTGCCAAAGGCGGCCGCGAGGCCTCACAGGGGGCCTGCAATGTCATCGAACAGGTGTTTCAGGAGCAGTACGCCCAGTGCGGAGCAGGGCAGGAGGGAGCCTTTTTGAAAAAGGCCCTCATCAGCGCCAACCGCTATGTGTTCAACAAAGCCGCCCACGAGGAATCGCTGGCCGGTATGGGCACCACGGCGGTCTGCGCACTGGTGCGGGGTGGGGAGGCCACCCTCTGCCATGCGGGCGATTCCCGCGCCTACCTCTGCCGGGGCGGTAAACTGACCCAGCTCACCCACGACCACTCCTATGTGCAGGAGCTGGTGGACTGCGGTACCATCACGGAGGAGGAGGCCGAGCACCATCCCCAGAAGAACATCATCACCAGGGCGCTGGGCGTGGACTACCGGCTGGAGCCGGAGGTCACTTCGGTGCAGCTGCAGGCAAAGGATCTGCTGCTGCTCTGTTCGGACGGCCTGACCAACATGGTGCCGGTGGAGCAGATGGAGCAGCTGCTGGCGCAGGGCCCGTTCTACGACCTGCCCGATCGGCTGGTGGATGCCGCCAACGAGAACGGCGGCTCCGACAACATCACCGCCCTGCTGCTGGCTGTGGAACCTACAGAGGTGCACCATGGATAACCTGATCGGCAAAACGCTGGACGGCCTGTACACGGTGCGGGAACTCATCGGCACCGGCGGCATGGCCAATGTCTACAAGGCCGTTGTGGGGCCGGGCGGCCCGGTGCCGGAGGGCACGGTCGTGGCCGTCAAGGTGCTGCGGCAGGAGCTCATGCACGACCCCGACCTTGTGCGCCGCTTCAAGAACGAGTCCAAGGCCATCTCGCTGCTCAACCACCCCAACATCGTCAAGGTGTATGATGTCTCGGTGAGCGACCATCTGCAGTATATCGTGATGGAATATGTGGACGGCATGACCCTGCGCGAGTATCTGAACGAGCGGGGCGGCAAGCTGACCAGCCGGGAGACCGTCCACTTTATCTCTCAGATCCTGAAAGCGCTGGACCATGCCCACCACAACGGCGTGGTGCACCGGGACATCAAGCCCCAGAACATCATGCTGCTGGACAACGGCCAGCTGCGGATGATGGATTTCGGCATTGCCCGCATCTCCCGGGCCGAGAACCAGCTCTCGGGCGGCAAGGCCATGGGCAGCGTCCACTATATCAGCCCGGAGCAGGCCAAGGGCGATGAGACCGACTTCACCAGCGACCTCTATTCGGTGGGCGTGATGATGTACGAGATGCTCTCGGGGCATCTGCCCTTCGATGCCGATGACGTGGTGGAGGTGGCCATCAAGCAGATCTCAGATCAGCCCAGAAGCCTGCGGGAACTGGCTCCCTGGGTGCCGGTGGGGCTGGTGGAGATCACCGAGCGCGCCATGGCAAAGCGGCCCGAAAACCGCTACAAGAGCGCCGCTGAGATGCTGGAAGCCCTCAACGCCTATGTAGAGAACCCGGCCATCGTGTTCAACTACACCTATCTCCCCGATGAAATTCCTGAAAAGGTGGTGGAACCCCCTATGCCCAGAAAAGAATCCCGTCCGGAGCGCGGCAGTGCCCCGGCAAAAGGCAGAAAAAAGAAAAAGCGCACCGTGTTCCTGCCGGTGCTGTTTGGCATCACCGTGGCCTTTGCACTGGCCTGCGCGGCCCTGTGCTGGATGATCCTGAATGATTCCAGCTCCCTGATGGGGGAAAAGGCCGATGTGGTGCTGGCAGATTACAGCGGCATGACCCAGGATGAGGTCAACGCTTCCCAGCAGGTGGCATCCGGCCAGATCGTCATCAACTGGGAGCAGGCCTACAGCAACGATTACGCCGCCGGTTACGTCTACCGGCAGTCCCCGGTGGCGGGCCGTACCGTCCGTGAGGGCCAGAGCGTGACCCTGACCGTCAGCCTGGGCATCCAGTATGTCACTGTGCCGGATGTCTCCAACTATGTGCAGGCAGATGGTGAGCAGCAGCTCAAGGATCTGGGGGTCTCTGTTTTGATTACCCAGGCGGTGGAACCCAGCGTGGCCGCAGGCTCCATCATCCGCACCGAACCTGCTGCGGGCAGTCAGGTGGCCGCAGGTTCCACGGTGGTGGTCTATGTCAGCCGCCCGCAGGTCAACACCACGGCCAAGGTGCCTGCCCTGACCGGTCTCAAGAGCGTGAACGATGCCCGCTCCGTGCTGGTGCAGAACAAGCTGGGCCTTGGCAGCACCACCGAGCAGTACAGTGACCAGCCCGCCGGTACCATCATCGGCCAGAGCCCGGCGGCAGGATCTACCGTCAAGGTGAACAGCCGTGTCAGCATTACCGTGAGCGCAGGCCCCGAGCCGGTGCCTGAGACCCCGGCCTGTCTCTTATACACATCTCCGAGCCCACGAGACTAGCG
>ENA-UBCA01000476-UBCA01000476.1-human-gut-metagenome-genome-assembly--contig:-NODE-476-length-26104-cov-20.171024_pt1 | contig 26104 bp, 35 predicted proteins | sample MGYA00244228_ERZ654716 | MGnify/ENA primary metagenome ERZ654716 (study PRJEB26926, sample SAMN06164557) | human gut metagenome | biome: ENVO:00009003; feature: ENVO:2100002; material: ENVO:00002003... | reverse complement strand
GCAGCTCAACGGTTTTCAAGACCGCCGCAATCGACCACTCTGCCATCTTTCCGGGGACAAAAGTAGCACGGTTTTTCCATTCTGCCAAATCTTCACCCCGATTATTTTCCGCCCGGGCGGAGCCGGACTTCAAATTAAGGACATTATTTTTGACTTTTAGGAAAATTCCATATCTTTGTCAACAAGTTAGGTAAGGTCGCAACTTTTCACACATTATAGAACATGAACAAATCGCAGCTGGTCGAGGCGGTAGCCCTCGACGCTAACATCTCGAAAGTCGACGCGCGCAAAGCGGTCGATGCCATCATCCGGGTGACCGTACACAGTCTCCGGCAGGGTGAGCGCCTTACCCTCACCGGGCTCGGGACATTCAGCGTGCAGCAGAAACCCGCACGTATGGGCCGCAATCCGCGCACGGGCGCCCCGGTGAAGATCCCGCCGCGCAAGGCCATCAAGTTCCGCCCCACGGCCGAGATCGAGTAATTTCCACTGCGTTTTTTAACTTTTTTCACACATGCCAGAAATCTCACAACGCGCCGAGCTGATGCCGGCTTCACCCATACGCAAGCTCGTCCCGTTGGCCGAAGCCGCCCGGGCACGCGGCACCAAGATCTACCACCTGAACATCGGCCAGCCCGACCTGCCGTCGCCGCAGACCGGGCTCGACGCCCTGAAAAAGATCGACCGTACGGTGCTCGAATACAGCCCCAGCGACGGGTACCGCTCGCTGCGCGAGAAACTGGCAGGTTACTACGAACAGTTCCAGATCAAGCTCTCGCCCGACGACATCATCGTCACGACGGGCGGTTCCGAGGCCGTGTTGTTCGCCTTCATGTCGTGCCTCAACCCCGGCGACGAGATCATCGTCCCCGAGCCGGCCTACGCCAATTACATGGCCTTCGCCATCTCCGCGGGGGCCGTGATACGTCCCGTGGTATCGTCGATCGAGCAGGGATTCGCACTGCCCGACGTCGCGGAATTCGAAAAGCTCATCAACGACCGCACGCGCGGTATCCTGATCTGCAATCCCAACAACCCCACGGGGTACCTGTACACACGCAAGGAGATGAACCGCATCCGCGACCTGGTCAAAAAATACGACCTGTTCCTCTTCTCCGACGAGGTCTACCGCGAATTCATCTACACCGGGTCGCCCTACATATCGGCCTGCCATCTCGAAGGCATCGAGCAAAACGTGGTGCTGATCGACTCGGTGTCGAAACGCTACTCGGAATGCGGAATCCGTATCGGGGCGCTCATCACCAAGAACCGGACGCTGCGTAACGCCGTGATGAAATTCTGCCAGGCGCGCCTCTCGCCCCCGCTGATCGGACAGATCGTCGCCGAGGCTTCGATCGACGCGCCGCGATCGTACAGCACCGAAGTCTATGAGGAGTATATCGAACGACGCAAATGCCTGATCGACGGGCTGAACCGCCTACCGGGCGTATACTCGCCGATCCCGATGGGCGCCTTCTATACCGTGGCACGGCTGCCGGTAGAGGACAGCGACGATTTCTGCGCATGGTGCCTCTCCGACTTCGACTACCAGGGCGAAACCGTAATGCTCGCCCCCGCATCGGGCTTCTACTCCGATCCGGCATGCGGCCGCAACGAAGTCCGCATCGCCTACGTACTCAAGAAGGAAGACCTCGAACGGGCGTTGGTCGTACTGGGCAAGGCGCTCGAAGCATATAACAACCGGAAATAGCCCGACCGGCAATCTCGGACACGCAGTGCGGCACTATCTGTGCCGCACTTTTTCTTGGAAGCCGGTGTGTCCGGCTCCACCCGGCGTTTCGGCCAATCCTATACCATATAGGTCAATTTTCAGGAATTTTAGGCCAAAAAGTTTGGGCGGCAGAGATAGTTTTCATACTTTTGCCCTCGATTTTTACACGCCGCAACGGGCGTATAGTATAAACCAAACCAATACGTTATGAAAAAACTTTTCCTTCTTCTGGCCACCGCTGCCGTCACCTCGGGAGCATACGCCGAAGGATATCAAGTGAACAACCTCTCTTCGAAGCAAAACGGTATGGGACACGTGGGTACGGCCATGAAACTCAACTCCGAGTCGATCTGGTTCAACCCCGCCGCCGCCTCGTTTCAGAACTCCCGGTTCGACATCTCGGTCGGCATCACCGGCATCGCTTCGAAAGCCACCTATACGTCGCTCCCCGACTATACGGGCAAAGCCAAACCGCTGCACTACACCTCGGACAACAGCATAGCGACCCCGCTCTACGCCTATTTCAACTACAAACCCCTCGACTGGATGTCGGTCGGCCTGGCTTTCAACACGCCGTTCGGCTCCTCGATGGACTGGGGCGACAACTGGCCGGGGGCGCAACTCGTCCAGTCGATCAACCTCAAAGCCTACAATCTCCAGCCTACCGTCTCGTTCAAACTCTGCGAACACCTCTCCATCGGGGGCGGTCTGATGATGACCTGGGGCAAGTTCGACCTTTCGCGCTCGCTGCTGCCCATCGGTGCCGACAATCCGCAGAACAAAGCGCTCATGGGTGCGTTGCAAATGCTCAACCCGCAAATGCCCGACCTCTTCGAAATGGCCGGGGACAAGAACCTGATCTCGCTGGGGCTCGAAGGCAAAGCCAAAATGGCCGTCGGCGTAAACCTCGGTGTGATGTGGGACATCAACGAACAGTGGTCGCTGGGCTTTACCTACCGTTCGAAACTCAAAATGAAGGTGGATTCGGGTTCGATCGACCTGCGTATGATCGACAATACCCAAATCGCCCAGGTCATCGGACAGCTCCTGCCCCAGTTGGGTCTCGACCCCGCCAAGCTCACGTCGGCCGTCGTGAAGACCGAGCTGCCCCTGCCGGCATCGCTGACGTGGGGTGTCAGCTTCCGTCCCGTTCCGAAATGGGAGTTCGCCGTCGACCTGCAATATGTGCTCTGGAGTGCCTACGACAAACTCGACGTCAAGATTCTCGAACCGAGCAGCAATACCCCCGTGCTGAACATTCCGGTCAGCGATAAAAAATACTCCAACACGCTGGCGTTCCGTTTCGGCGGCCAGTACCACGCACTCGACTGGCTGACCGCCCGTATGGGTATGTACGTGGATGAAAGCCCCGTGCGCAGCGACTACCTCAATCCCGAGACCCCGTCGATGACCAAGCTCGCCTATACGGCCGGCGTCACCTTCCGCCCGGTCAAATGGATGAATATCGACATCGCATACGGCTACGTCAATTCGGCCGATCCCGAACGTACGGGTTCCTATCCCTACACCAACTCGGTGTTGGGCATCGTGAACGAAAAACTGGCGGCAGCAGGCATTCCCGAAAGCCAGCTCACCAATCCGGTCACCGATTTTTCGGGTAATTACACCGCCCGGGCCCACACATTTTCGATCGGCGTAGGGTTCAGTTTCTAAAACCGGGAAAAATTATTATATTTGCGGTGCGCTTTGCAGAAAAGTGCGCCGCAATTTTTATCCGGCCTCATAGTTCAAGGGATAGAACGAGGGTTTCCTAAACCTTGGGGCAGAGCAAGACAAAATATTCGCGCGAAATTACATACGACTTTTTCGCCGGATTATATAGAGCGGTTGTAAGCCTTTGTAGTTCAACGGATAGAACGGCGGTTTCCTAAACCGCAAATCCGGGTTCGATTCCCGGCGAGGGTACAAGAAGCGACGGAAAATTCCGTCGCTTCGTTCATTTTTGCACGCTTCGTTTGTATATTTGCTCGCAAATGTTGTCAAATAGTTGTCAAAAAGCTGCACCATGCCGACCACATTCAAACCCGTTGTCTACGCCGACAATAAACGGCAGGACGGAACCTACAACGTAAAGATACGAGTAACCCATCGACGGCAGACATTGAAGCTGTCGACGAATATGTACGTCGCCGCGCATCAAATGACGCGCGCGCTCAAACTCAAAGACCAAAGCATAATCGACGAGGCGAAACGAATCATCGACAACTGGCGCGCCATCGTCGGACGGCTCGGAGCTGCGGCCGACGTTATGACCGTCCGGCAGGTAGTCGACTACATCAAGCAGACGGAACAAAATAACATGGCTTTCGAACTCGATTTTATCGCCTACGGACGCAAAAAGGCCGAAACGATGCGCCCCGGAACGGGCATCGGGTATCAGATCGCCCTAAATGCGTTGGTGCGGTATATCGGCACGGAAACACTTGACATCAGCCGAATAAATGCCCGGTTTCTTACGGGATTCGAACGATTCATCGAAGCCGAACCAGTTTTGACGCATAGCAGAAAAGGTACTATACATCAACTGCACAAGACCAAGAAAGGCGGCCGTGCCGTATCGTCCTATCTTGCCTGCGTCCGCCACATCCACAATCTCGCAAAACAGGAGTTTAACGACGAAGAATTGGGCGTCATCCGTATACCGCAATCACCGTTCAAAACCTACAAGGTCAAGCAACCGCCAAAGGTCAAAAAACGGGCCGTCAGTCCCGATATAATCCAACAAATAATCGACCTCGACGACGAGCCCCGCCGCGCCGGGTCGATCTCCGATTTCACACGCCGCGATCTTGCCCGCGACTGCTTTCTCCTATCGTTCGGCCTTGCGGGCATGAACGCCGCCGACCTGCTATCATGCCCATCGCAGACCCTCGACGGGAACGTAATTATATACAACCGTCAGAAGACCGCGAGCCGCCGCGAGGACGAGGCGGAAATGCACATCAGAATCGAATCGCAGATCGCGCCGTTGGTCGAGAAATTCAAAGACCCGACAGGCGCGCGACTATTCCGGTTCCATCTACACTACCGGGATGGCAATACATTTAACGGAGCGCTGAATCAAGGTCTGAAACGAATTGACGATGCGTTGCGGGCGGCCCGCGACGCCGACCAACGTCAGAACGACGCCACAAGCGAAGATCAGCCCCTGCCGGAACATATTACGTTCTACGCCGCGCGCCATAGCTGGGCGACGATAGCCCGTTCAGCGGCGCTAAAAATAGACAAATACACCGTACACGAGGCGCTGAATCACGTCGACGCAGATATGAAAATAACCGATCGATATATAAACCGCGATTGGTCGGTCATTTGGCAGGCCAACGCCGCCGTCATTGGTCTGCTCGACTGGTCGGCTTTACAAGAGCGGGAAAAGCAACGAACGAAACAATAACTCCCGCACCGAAACAAGAGCGCTCCGACCGATTGGCCGGGGCGCTTTGCATTACATATTTTCGCGGGAAAAATTAACCCTTGCGGACATAATTTCTTACATATTTTCGAGCTATTTTGTAAACATCTGTCCCCGGCCAGTCAATAACCAGCGAGGTGAAACGCCATAATGCTCGACAATAAACGTCAACCATGCCGTCGGAATCTCCCGGCGACTATCCGTGTTGTCGCGCTTTTTGTAAAAATTGCGCTTGTCGATGCCACCCTCACGACAAAACGTCTGTATCTTCGTTTCGCCCATCGCAAGCAAGGCATCGAACGCCTCGAAAAATCTATCCGCAACGGTTTGCATTAGTTGTTATCCTCTACGTCCACTACCTTGGTCAATTCTTTATCAAAATAGAATACATCTGTCGATATATCGAGAGCGCCAAATCCATTTTTAGCCCGGTATTTATGCGACATTTTCCATCCACAAAATTGCGGATGAAATTCTTTCTCGGCTTTTTCCCATTCCTCCTGTATTTGCTTCATTTTTTCAAGAGCAAGTCCCGATGCCTTAAAATCATCCTCAAACATTGCAACATCATATTCTCCTTTCGAGTGCCGGAAACTGTCTTCAAAAACCTGACTATCGAATGTGGTATAAAGACTGTCCAAGTGCCCAAATTCGGCTGGCGAATAACTCGATGGGTCTTTCAGGTTCTCTTTTAGATAATCTTTTATAAGTTTTTGCGCGACCCTTTCTGGGTTACTACAAGCAGTCAAGCTAAAAAGAAACCCAACAATCGCAAAAAGGCGTACTACTCCCGCTACAATCCGCGAGGGGGGGGGAATTTTATGTTACCATCACGCCGCCAACTACAAGCCTCAATCGAGGCAAAAATCAAAGTAAGTTTTTTCATAGGTATTTATTTTAAGGACATACACATCAATACGCGATACATTCCGTAAATATCGGCGAATTGCACGGCAAAAGGCTGATATTTCGGGTCGGGATTCAAAGAATAACACTGCACGGAATCGTCATCGTCCCCCTTTCGCACCTCCTTTATAACACTACCGTTACAGGTATCAAGGACATAAACCCGCCCCCACTCGATGAACGCCTTTTCGTCAACCTTTTTGATAAGCACCTGCGCCCCATTCGGATAATCCGGAGCCATGCTGTCGCCCGTTACCGTCATAACAAAATCAACGTCCCGAATCGGCGTAACAACGCGCTCGCATTCGGCAACCTTAATTGACACAACAAAGTCGTTGAGCGTCCCGCCTTGCGCTGCGAGAGGTAACAGCGGAGCTGTGAAAATATCCGGCGTTTCAGTCTTATTCGCCGCAGCCGGGGTATTCACAGAACCGCCGCGTGTCATAGGGCCAACACCCGTCATTAGCCATTCGGCATTAAGATCGGGATAACGTGATGCAATGCGTTGTAGTTTATCCGGCTGAACCGATACACGGATTGTGTTCACATAACCAATCGTCAGCCCCGCTTCGCGTTCAAAAGCGCGTACTGAACGCTCTTTCGATTTAGCGAACTTGATAAGTCTTTCTTTTATAGTCATATATAAAAAACTTTCACAAAAATTTCACAAATTGCTTTATAAAATTTGCATAATATGATGCTTTGCTTTATATTTGCATCATAATTCACAGGGATTACGCATGAATTACGCACAAATATAACAAAAATTGTTTAATGCAAAACATTATGACACGCCAAGAATTTAACGAGCGAACGGGCTACACACTTAACGAAGAGCAATACAGAGAGGTCGAAGCAATGTATATGGCCGCAGGAAACATGAATAAGGACGTTTTCTGCAAGGACTATAAAAAGCACAACGATAGTGCGCTGGTGGCGGAGTTTTACAACCGATCCGTCGTACTCGTGGAAAAACATCAAAGTTGCCGAAAGGTCGAGCACGAAACGGCGGAATTCTTAATCGGCAAGGCTCACACCTACAATGACACCGATTTTCGCAGGGCTGCAATTCGTCTTATCGGTGAAAGGGAGGTTGTTCTAATAACTATCGCAATGGGGCTTCCCCTCTTCGAGGAAGACGCCGAATACATCAAGAACAATATTCGATAGCTTCAACGGTGCGCGTATCTCAATGGTAGAGTGGCGGACGTCCAGAAAACAACAACGAGAGCCGGATGCGGGTTCGAATCCCGCCGCGCACCCAAATCAAACCAATCGCACAACGCACGATGAATAAAGAAGACAGAAACAAGGACGTCGGCCCCAATAGCCCTAATACCTGCACGGGCAGCGTGCTCGGACTTGCCGAACTTATCGGAATAAGCCACGGCAAAATGCGCACTCTTATCGGCCATCTATGCGCCGCAGGATTGATAACGAGTGAATCATCGAACAAAGGAACGGCATTCCGGCTCACTGACCGCGGCGAACAGGTACTGAATTTCACATCGGCGGACGTCGACGATTTTTCGACCATCCTGTCGGTTATCCAACGGCCTTTCGGCATAGCTATTTTACATATTATCAAACAACTAACGCACAACGCACTATGAAAAACAACATCGAAAACGGGATTTACATTCCCGACGACCTCCGCAAACTTTTCACCATCGACGAGTGGATGCAGCGCGCGCATCCCGAAACCGCACGAACCGTCGTGCTGGTAACAGATTCCGGGATGCTCGAAATCGCTAAAGAAGACCTGCCGAGCGAATTCAATTTCGAGGGCGCGCAGAAAGCCGCCGCCGAATACCGCGAGGGCTTCCGCTGCGCAACCCGTCACGAGGCGATAGAAATGTACGACGCCCGGTTCCGGGGCCTCGACGAAGCGTTCGAGAAGATCGGCGGCAAGCCCGCTACAAACATCTACTGGACGAGCGAGGCCGACCCCGATCCGGAGTACAATTCCAACTACGCGTTCATCTACAGCGGCGGCACGGGCTACGTGGGCAACTACAACAAGTGTGGCGCAATCGCCGTGCGTCCGGTTTCCGCTTTCAAGAAATAGTTTCACAGTTTAATCATTCCCGCGCCCATTGAAAGGGCGCGGGGTTAACGCCCAAAAATCAAATAGAAATGAAAAAAGGCACTATTATCAAACGCACCGACTATGTGGCGACAATGCTCGCTATCCCCGTCGGAGAAGAACACGAATTCACGCTGACAGGGCGCGACTACGCATCGTACATGAATGCCGTTAGCCGTTTCAACAAAAACGGCAAAGCGAAATTCGAGGCCCGCACCGCTTCGGCCTCCACCATTGTAATTAAACGCCTTTCGTAATATGTCGCTCCCCGAATTATACGAATTGCAGCATTGCCTCGTCCACGTCGCCGATGTCGTTGCTTGCGCAATCATCAAGCGCCAGCAACCCGCTGCCGACCTCGTAACGAAGCGCGCGCTGTATCGGGAATTCGGCCGGAGCTGGGTCGATAAGCATATCGCCCCGAATGGAAAAATCGAGGGCAAGCGATTCGGAACGGCCCCGAACTCACCGATCAAATACAGCCGCACGGAATTCGTCGCCTTACTCGAAGCCGAACGCCTGCAACGCGCTGAAATCATCGGCAAATACGGACAACAAGAATAGCCAAAATAAGCGGTTTCGCAGGTTTTACCACACCGGGCGGACGAATACACGACAGCAGCCCGAAAGTCGATAAAACAGGAAATTCGATAAAAATAACATGCAAGCGCTCAAGTACACATCAAGGGAGGTAAACCGAAATTTTCGCATCAAGGTTTCGGGCCTCGGCATTCATGAACTCAAAGGTTACACGGGATTCGTCGGGCTGGTGGGGAGTGAACTCGCAAACAACCTGCTCGACCGGGCATTTCGAAGCAAGGCGGATAAGGTAGAATGCAAACTGCGGCGCGGCTTGAAAATAACCTTTTACTACAAGTAGACATGAAGACCAAAATTTTAGCTATCCCGTGGTGGCTGTCGCTGGTCGCACTCGGCGGGGCAATGGATGCAGACCCGATTTCATGGGCCGCCGTTACCGGAACATTCGCCGCGTTCGTAACGCTTTCCGCTGCCATAATCAGAGAGCAAAGGAAAAACGCATAACAACCAATCATCACAAAACGCACGATGCTATGAACATCAAGATCAAATCAATCACCCTACGCAATTTCAAAGGACTGCGCGATGTATCGTTCGACTTCGACGGCCATAACGCCACGATCATAGGCGACAACGGTACGGGAAAAACAACCATTTTCGACGCCTTGACGTGGGTACTGTTCGGCAAGGATTCGCACAACAGCGCCGACATCGACATCAAGACAATAGATGCCACAGGCGAACCGATGCACCGCGCCGAGCATTTCGTCGAGGTGTCATTGGATGTGGACGGCTCTACGCAGACGCTGCGCCGCACATACCGCGAAATCTGGAGCAAGCCGCGCGGATCATCCGATCTGCGTTTCGTCGGACACGAAAGCATGTTCGCTGTCAATGGTGTGGAGGTCGGAACCAAAGCGGAATACGACAAAATCATTTCGGAATGGATAAATGACGACGTATTCCGAATGCTTACCGACCCGATGTATTTCAATACTCGCGTCGATTGGAAAGGCCGTCGTGCCGCACTTTTGGCCCTTGTCGGGGACAACATCGACCGCACGGCGATACAGACAAAGTTTGCCGACCTGCTCGCGGAAATGAACGGCGAAGCCCTTGCGGATTTCAAAGCGCGACTGGCGGCCGAAAAGCGCAAGAACAAAAAGGAACTCGACACGTTCGCCCCGAAGATTGAAGCGTATCAGAATGCGATGCCCCCGGCAGAAGACTACGCAGCGCTGGAACAGGAAATCGCGCAGCGCGAATCCGTGGCCGTAAACGAAATTAAAGCCCACCAACGGCAGATCGACGCACTCGACGCGCAAATCGCCGACGCATCGAAGATAGACGAGGAAACGCAGGCCGTCCACGACCGAAAACTAAAAAAGGTGCTCGACATCAAAAAGTCGTTGTCCGATCATATCGACGCGCGACTGACCGCTGCCCGTCGGTATAACTCCGAACGCGACGCGGCCATCATGGACGCGCAAGCGAAAGCTGATTCAATTCTGCACGAGATCGAAAAAACCGAAACTGCGGCAAACTCGAAACGGGAAACCCTCGAAGCCTGCGTAAAGAAGCAGGCGAATATCAAATCGGCGCTCGACGCCATGCGTGCGAAACACGAGGCCGAGAAAAAGGCGGCATTTGAATACGTCGACACGACCACCTGCTACGCTTGCGGCCAACCGTTACCCGCTGCAACCATTGAGGAAGCCCGCCGCACAGCCCGCGAGAGCTTCGAGAAGCACCAGCGCGAAATACTCGACAAGTTGATCGCCGACGCCAATCTCGAAAAGGACACCTACGCCAAGTTAACGAAACTGGTTTCGACCACAGAACAGGAAATCGCAATGCTCGATCAGCGCCTGTCGCAACTGCGTGCGGAACATCACGCGGCGACGCTGGCTGTCACAACCGCGAAAGACGTTCCCGCAATCGACCTCGAAACGGAGGAAGAGCAGGCGAAATTATCCCCCGAATATCGAAAACTCACCGACGAGCTTACCCGCGCGCAAAATGCCCTCGAAGCCTCGGCAACCACGAAAATCACGGCCGCCACGCTCACAGCGCGCCGCCGGGATATATCCGCACAGATCGACGCGGTGCGTCAGAACCTTGCAACCGCAACCGCCGATCTACGCCGTCGTCTTGCAAACAAGGAGCACACGGCGGAAATTCAGCGATTGATAGACGAAACCAAGGCCACCGAAAAGAAGATCGCCGAACGTATCGCCGAACTCGAACGCCTCGAATTTGCGGCGGCAGCCTACACGAAAGCGGACATCGAAGCTGTCGAAGCGGCGATAAATTCGCGTTTCGACCTCGTGCGCTGGCGAATGTACGAACAGACCATCGAGGGCGCAGATGTCGAAACATGTGTAGCCACCATCGACGGCGTACCATTCAACTCGCTGAACAGCGCCGGGCAGGTACTCGCCGGGCTTGACATCATCCGCACGTTCTGCCGCTACTACGGCGCAACCGCGCCCGTCTTCATCGACAACGCCGAAAGCATTTCGCAGACCGATTTTGCGCTCGATTCGCAGGTCGTTCGCCTGCAAGTGGTCGAGGGTGCAGCGCTCGAACTCAAAACAGCGTAACGACATGGCACAGATCGTCAGTAACGAAAAAGGATTCAAGATTATCCACGTCGAAACGCTCGACATGTGGGTCATTGGAAGCCCTGCAAAATGCGACTACTGCACGGCGGATATGGCAACCCCCAACGGCGGCTATTACATCGCCGTACTGAATAAGATATACTGTCCGCAATGCTATAAACGCTGGCTTGCCGAGGCGCGCCGCCACCCGCAGGACGTCCCTATCGAAGACCGCAACTACAACACATATCGTCAAATCTTTTATTTCAAATAACTATGGCACAGAATAACAATCAGAGCGGAGCGCAGGCCGCCCCGGCGACGCAATCGAAAGCGATTGCCGCAATGAAAGATGAACTTGCGAACAGCGTCCTGCGACGCATCGAGGAGCTGCAAGCGAACGGCGGGCTGGTCGTCCCGAAAGACTACGCCGTAACAAACCAAATGAACCTTGCATGGCTCCGAATCTCCGAAATGCTATGGGAAGACGCCGACAAGGTGCAACACCCGGTTTTGGAGGTCGTAACCAAAGCATCGGTGGCAAATTCACTGCTTGATATGGTGCTGCAAGGCATGGACATCCAGAAAAAGCAAGGGTACTTCATCCCGATCAAAAACAAAGCGTCGGGACAGCTCGAACTGACGTTCTGGCGGTCGTATTTCGGCGACGAGAAACTGGCCCGCGCACAGGGCATGAAGAAAGTCCGTTCGGTCGTCGTCTACGAGGGCGACGAATTCGAATACATGTATACGGAGGACGGCGAAACCAAAGTAACGAAACACGTTCCGAGCCTGTCGAGGATCAACAAGGATAAGATCGTCGCCGCCTACGCCGTGACGACCATGACCGACGGTTCGCACTCGACGACGATCAAGACGATGACCGAAATCCGGCAGGCATGGATGCAGGGCGCGATGCGGGGGAACTCTCCTGCACACCGAAATTTTACCAGCGAAATGGCCGGACGAACAGTCGAGCGTTCCGCCATGAAGCACATCATCAACTCGTCGTCCGACGCATGGCTGTTGAGCGAAGACGAGAAAGAGCGCCGCGTAACGAACGAAGCGGAAGCCAAACCCGCCGGGGCAAATATCGAAGATGCAAAATTCGAAGAGGTCGCCCCGGCCGCAATCGCAGCACAATCGGCCGTACCTGCCGAAACGATGCCGCCGATCCCTACGCCGACGCCCGTTCCACGCGAGGAGGCAACCGAAGAGGCGGCCCCTGCTACCATTGAAGACGACCCATTCAAACTGTAACCCTATGAAGCTGCACGTCATATCCTCGTCGTCGGCTGGCAACTGCTACGTTTTGGAGAGCGAAGCGTCTGCACTCGTCATCGAGTGCGGCGCATCGCCCGAAACGATGTTCGCCCGAACCGGTATCGACGCCCGAAAATTCGTCGGTGCGATAGTAACGCACGAACACGGCGACCACGCAGCCCACATCGGCAAATACGCCGACCGAGCAATCGACGTCTACGCCTCGCGGGGAACGCTCGCGGCGTGCCACATCGACAAGACGCACCGCACACACGCATTGCGACCGATGCAGTCCGCAATGGTCGGCGATTTCGTCGTCCGCGCGTTCGACGTGAAGCACGACGCAGCGGAGCCGTTCGGGTATATTATCGAACACGAGGAGTGCGGGAAGATTCTTTTTGCCACCGACACACATTTTATTCGGTATAACTTCAAATCCCTGCGACTGAATCATATTCTGATCGAGGCGAATTACTCACAGGAGGAGTTAGACGGCAACATCGCTCGCGGGACGATTAACCCGGCGCAGGCAGCGCGCGTGCGGACGTCGCACCTATCCATCGGGGCGGCGTGCGATATGGTCAAAGCGAACGAAACGGTGGAACTTTCGACAGTCGTTCTGCTTCACCTATCGAACGCAAACAGTCTTGCCGATGTCTTTGCCGCGCAAATGCGCAAAACAGCCCGTTTTGCGCGTGTATTCGTGGCGGACAAGGGTTTAATCGTCGCACTCAACAAAAGCGAAATTTAACGGCTCAAATCAGCAGCAATGGCAAACGAAACAAATACTGGTTGGGTGCGGTTGTATCGCAGCACGCTCGGATGGGAGTGGTTCGACGACCCGCTCACCCTGCAACTGTGGGTCGTTTGTCTGCTCAAGGCGAATTACCTGCCTACGAGATGGCGAGGAGTAGAGATTGAGCGCGGGGCTTTCGTTACATCCGTCGATGGTTTGTGCGCAGAAACAGGACAGACGACGCGACAGATCAGAACCCGTTTAGCTCGTTTGCAGGCATCCGGCGAAATATCCGTCCGTGCGACAAACTGCAAAAGCATTATAACGATTTGTAAATTCGATACTTACCAGCCATTAGAAAATGAAAACGACAAACGACCGACAAACAGTTACGAGGGTTTACGGAGAGTATCGGGGAAGAAAGTCGCCAAAATCGACAAACCAAACGACAAACCTAAAACGCATGTAATTAACAGCAATACAGAAAATTACAGCGATAAGCCCGAACAAATCGACAAACAGAACGACAATCAATCGACAAACGACCGACAAACGCAACTGTTTTCAAGCGACAACAGTATAAGAATATATAAAGAAGAATATAAAGAATTAAAAGAATCTCTCTCTTCGCGCGCACGCGCGACAGAGGCAGAGAGAGAGACATTTTTTGAAATCTTCTTTTTCAAGAATTTCATAAATCCCGATTATGAGGTCGAACGGTTCTGCGCTAATTACGAGGCGTCGGGCTGGATTCGTAAAAACGGACAAGTAGCTACCGACCGCCCGGCACTTGCGCGGACATGGACGCAAGAGGATAAAAACGCCGCGCCGCGTTTCAATGCCGATTTTCTTGCGAAATATCAACATTTCTACGGCCTCGTAAAGCAAACGAATCCGGCGCTTGCGCCGATATTCATTCACGATCTGGAACTGGTATTTATCGACGTCGAGCGCAAACGGCTAACGTTCCGCTGCACGCGGCAAATGGTCGAAGCCGTCGAGGCCGACATCCGGTTCTTTCGGGATAACTTTTTCGACAAACATTTCGCGGGCTGGACGCTACACTACCAAACCCCGCGAACCTAAAAACCACAACGCACGATGAAAAACAAAAACGACAAACGGGGCAAGGCCCCGGCGAATTTCTACGACAGAATCGCCGAAATGCTCGGCAAGGCGGCTATTCCGCAGACGATCACGGTCGAGGCGGACGGAGTTTCGCCCGAAACATTTTCAGCGGCGGGAATCACGAAACGCGAACTGTATGCCGCCGTCGCAATGGCAAGCCTCGCACACGCCATCGTAACCACCCCACCCGCCAAAGGCGGCAGGCTTCGTTCAGACTGGGCGCGCCGCGTGGCTACACAGGCCGCAGAATTAGCCTACCACCTCGACGAAGCGCTCGGCGAGATTGAACGAAACGACGAACCCGCAAAAGATTCAAGACGATGAAAATTCTGCATTTACCTCTCAAAAAGGAGTGGTACAACGCCATCGAAAATGGCAATAAGCGCGAGGAGTATAGGGAAATCACTCGACATTGGATTAACCGTCTTTGCAAGGACAAGGCGTTCGACGGTATAGTATGCACGGATTTTATTTGTAAGGACTTCGACGCCGTGTGCTTTTCCTACGGCTATACCGGACGTCGCATGCTTTGGGAGTGCAAAGGTATTGATTTCGGACAAGGCCGCCCGGAATGGGGTGCACCCGATCACGAAACATTCATTATCAAACTTGGAAACCGACTGAACGATGAGAGATTACAGTAAAGATTTCGCCGAATGGCGGAAATGGCGCGACGAACAAGGCCGACCGCCCATCTACGACAACCCGGCCGACGCGGGTATCGAAACGGAATTCCGGGTCGGGCAGCAAGTGTCGTTCACGAATGAATACGGCGTCCGGTTCGAGCCGTTCGAAATACTTGGATTCTGCAAGCCTACGCCGGAACTGCCCGATAGATGCGTCTACATCAGTTACGATTGCTATTGGTTTCCGGCGAAACTCGAATCGTTAAAACCGTATCGGAAATGAAAGACATTCATCACACCTGCCGATGCACCGGGCAGCAGTTTACGTTCAAAGAGTGGTGCGCATGGATTGAAAGCCACGAAAAAGCCGGGCAGAATAGCAGTGAATTCGTGGCGTTATCGCATAACGGCTTCGATTTCAACATCCACGACGTATGCCTAACGCCTAACAGACCTGTCCGGTTATTCAACGCCCATTGTATCGTGGAGGTCAAAACGGCACAGTCGCCGAACGGACGCTGGGATTACGGATTGGATGTTAATCTGCACAATTCAGGGCATTATGTCGGGTCGGGATTCGTCGACGATGCAAAAAAGGGCTACCCAACGGAAGCTGCCGCGATTCTTGCCGCCCTGCTCGATGCCCGCAAATCAGCCGAACGCGAACTGGCGGACTGTTCCGGTCGCTCCCGGTCGAATCCCGATAACGAGGATGACGAAGACGGATTCATCAAAGACAGTACGCTGGCCCCATACATTCGGAATATCATCAGACAAATCGACGATCAACGCCGGGCAACGGCGTTCAAACAACTAACCCTATTTTGATTATGACACGACATGTAGAATCGCACTTACAGCGAATGTGCGTCAGTTGGTTCCGGCTCAAATATCCGGCCATCGGCAAACTCCTGTTCGCCATCCCGAACGGCGGCGCACGGAGCCGAACGGAAGCCGCGATAATGAAAGCCGAGGGCGTAACCGCAGGCGTCGCCGACCTTATCCTGCTAATCGGGCGCGGAGGCTTCAACGCCCTATGTATCGAAATGAAGACCACCAACCGACGTTCTGCCCTATCGGACGCACAAATCGAATGGCGTTCACTCGCAATCACGAACGGAAGCAGACACATCGTCTGTCGGACGTTCGAGGAATTCCAGTCGGAAATTCGCTGGTATATGGCGCGTCCGGCGAATAGCGAACCGCGGGACGAAATCACCTGCGCCCGCCCGATAGTTCCGCCATCCATCGAAGAGATCGAGCAAACATTTCAAAAAGCGAAACGACGCAAAGCGCACACGACTCCTCCGTCATTATCTGGTGGGCAATCCATTAACAAACGAGAACAATGAAAGAAGACACTCTTGAATTAGAATTACATGTCACTCTGTACGGATGTTGTCGGGCTGATATATACCGCCATAAGGGCCAATCAGTTGCCGTATTCAAAAATATAGAGACAGTTCCAAATGAAAGGCGAAAGGGCTACGGCAATGAACTGTTGGCCATGCTTGAAAGTATTGTCCGAGGTTTAGGATGTGATTCCTGCGTTTTGTGGGCAAATAAATCGGCGTGGATGCACGACTGGTATGCACGCAGAGGCTACAAAGACTATGCCGATTATGACGATCCGACTTTTGTATGGATGTATAAATCATTAGATTAAAAACGACTATGAGCGAAATTAAATTCAGAGGAACACCCGGCCCGTGGCGGGTCGACGGACACGTCGGCGGAAACGGCATCGCAAACTATTCAATCGTGTCGATTTCCGGCGACGCTGTCGGCTGCGCTCCCGTCGCAGAGGTTTTGCAGTACAACCCACGCCCGATGCCTACGGAGCGCGTCGCCGCAAACGCCCGACTGCTCGCTGCTGCACCCGATCTGCTCGCCGTACTCGAATCGCTTGTCGGAGCGCTTGACCCCAACGGACAGAATGTGTTTTTATTTGTCCGCGATAACGTCATAGCGGCAAAGAAACTCATCGGGGAAATATACGGAACGAACGCGAGCGGCCAAACCCCCGACACCACGCCGCAGAGCGACGCCGAGTTCCTCGAATGGTTATACGTTCGGATGGTCGGAATTCACGGGGAAAATCCCAATATCGACTACATGTGCAAACTTAATTCAATAATCGAAAAATTACGAAACGATGAAAACAGTCGAAGACCTTAACAGACTTATCCGCGACGAAATCGCGACCATCGAAGCACTCCGAAGCGAAGACGAAAAAATATGGTCGGTTCGGGGGGGGGTAACAGAGGCCGACGCAAAACGCAGCAAGAAGATTCGCCGCATGATCGGCGACCACAACAACGAAATCGCCCATCTGCGCCGCCTTATCCGCTTTGTCGAAGCAACCCCGGAAGAGGGCGTGCGAATGATGCTCGACCAGTTGCGCGGGCAGGTAGAACGAATCGCCGCATCTGCCGACCGCTACAAATTGAAAGAGCAGAAAAAAGAGTATCTGACACGCGCAGGCGCACAGCTCAAACACACGCAAATCGCCGAACTTGAATTCCTGCTACAATGAAAACACGACTACTGAAACGCCTGCGGCGGAAAGCAGAAGAATGGATTGCTACGCCTTGCGCATTTTATTACATGCAGCTATATCAAGGCATGATTAAAGATTCCAAAGAAGCAAAGCGCGACTATATCGCCCGGTATATTAAAACGTTAAAATGGCGACGAAGAAAATGAAAACAGGCATCAAATTTCAAGACAGCTACGACGGCACCGAAATAACCGTAACGCTGGAGAATGACGGTAATTTTTCGCTGTCAATGGGCGACGAGGCCGTTTGGTTTACGCAGGATGATTTCGAGGAATTCAATAATGAATGCACCTCGTTTGCGGCAAAGATTAAAGCAGGAAAACAAACCGATCAAAAACAATAATATGAACGACAAAACAATTACCCCGGAAACGATGCCGGAAGAAAATCAACAGTATTGCCCCAAATGTGGGGAAGAAATTGTGCAGTGCGAAAATTGCGAGAACACGGGCTGCCCCGATTGCGACGGATTTGTAGTAACCAGCTACGATGTTCTCCTATGCCCAGAATGCGCTGCCTCTTGCGAGAATGATTGCAACAAGATGCGCGCCGTCGGTTGCGGCAGTTGCTCCCTATTTTCAGAAGAAAACGACGAGGGGCAAGGCTGGTGCGAGCTTCATCAGGAACCCGTGTGCTTCATTGATAAATGCAGCGACCGGATTTCGAAAGTCTGACCGCTGATAAAATCTTAATCAAAAGCGTGTATTATTTACACGCTTTTTACATATCTTTGTGCTGGTAACCAATACAGAGTAAACGCATACCGAGCCTATGAAAATTCCGCAAACTATCGAAATGCAGGTCGGCGCGCTCAATACCAGCGAGCACAACCCGCGACAGATCACCGAAGACGATTTCGCCGAATTGGTGAAATCGCTGCTATTGCTGCCGAAAGGCTTGTATTATCGCCCCGTCGTCGTGGACGACCGGAATATCGCCCTTGCCGGGAATATGCGCCTGCGGGCGCTGAAATACATTCACGAACTCGGATTCGACGACCTCGCGGACATCCTGCGGGCGTCGTATCGGTTCCGGCATTTCGACGAGGCGAAACAATCCGCGCTACTGAACTACTGGCGCGAATGGCAGATGCACCCGACCGTGCCGACGCTTTACGCCTCGGAACTCGACGAAGACGAGCAACAGCAGTTTATCATCAAAGACAACCTATCGTTCGGCACGTTCGATATTGACATGCTGGCGAACGAGTACGACATCGCGGCGATCATCGATGACGGTTTCGACATCGACCTGCTCCCGAAATCGGCTATCGAAGCGTTAGCCGCAGCAAATGGTATCGACCCTAACGATATAACGGGGCGACGCTGTGGCGGCGATGAAGAAGCCGACGAGCACTACACGCACAAGATCACGTCGCCCGTCTACGAGCCGAAGAACGAAAAACCGGACTTGTCGACGCTGACCGACGGCGGCCGAACCGACGAACTGCTGGCAAAGATCGAAGCGTCGAACGTATCGCCCGACGAAAAAGAGTTCCTGCGGCAGGCTGCCGCACGGCATACGGTGTTCGATTACGCCAAGATCGCCGACTACTACGCGCACGCCTCGAAAGAAATGCAGGAACTGATGGAAGATTCGGCGCTCGTCATTATCGACTTCGGCAAAGCCATCGAAAAGGGCTACATCCGATTGTCGGACGAAATACGAAACGAATACACACGGGAGTATGGCAATGAGGCATAACGGATTCGTCGCGTTCATTCTGACGCACGGCCGCCCCGACCGGGTGCTGACCTACGAGAAGCTGCGCAAACACGGGTATACGGGGAAAATATACATCGTCTGCGACGACGAAGACAAGACGTTGCCGGAGTATCGCAAGCGCTTCGGCGACGTGCTCGTCTTTTCCAAATCGGAGATCGCAAGGACATTCGACGAGGGCGACAATTTCGGCGACCGCCGGGCAATCGTCTACGCCCGCAACGCCTGTTTCGAGCTGGCCCGGCAGATCGGGGCGACGCATTTCATCGAATTGGATGACGACTACACATATTTCAAATTCCGGTTCGACGACCAGCTACGCTGGCACGGCGCAGACGTCCAAGACCTCGACGCGGTATTCGACATGCTGCTCGACTATTTCAATTCCGCCCCGATGCTGACCCTTGCAATCGGGCAGGGAGGCGATTATATCGGCGGCGAAAAAGCGACGAGATTCAACGACGGAATACAGCCGATGCGCAAGGCCATGAATTCGTTTATCTGCTCCGTCGACCGACCGTTCCAGTTCGTCGGACGCATCAACGAAGACGTGAATACATACGTCTTACAGGGGTCGCGGGGGGGGGTATTTCTGTCCATCCTACAAATCGGCCTCGACCAACTCGAAACGCAAAGCAACAGCGGCGGCATGACGGAATTGTACTTGGACGCGGGCACATATGTAAAGAGTTTCTACACGGTCATGTATTGCCCGTCATGCGTGGTTGTTTCGGCAATGGGAACCGCCCATCGGCGGCTGCATCATCACATCAGATGGCGATACGCCGTGCCGAAGATATTGCACGAATCGGTTAAAAAGTAACGACCAATGGCATCACACCCAAGCAACAACAAATCGGCGAAAGACCGCCGGAATGCACGTCTGCCGCTCGTGTCGCATCTGCGCCTCGAACGGCGTATGCCGTTCCGTCAGATCGCCGCAGAGGTCGAGCGGCAGTTGGGGTATTCGGTAACTCCGAAGACGATCAAGACCGATTGGGATTTGCTCGTCAGCGAATGGCGGGCCGAAGCCGCGAGCAACACGCAGCAGGCGTGCGACGAGGCGCTGATGGAATGCGACCGCGCCATCGCGGAGCTGTGGCGGCTATACGAAGCCAGCAAGCAGAAACGAGTTGTCAAGCGGGCAAAGGTTCGCACGGCACTCGTCGATATAAACACGTTCGGAAACCCTGTCGTCGGCAAGCCTCTCGACGCCCCTGTCCCACTCGAATCGGAAACGTCGAGCGTAACGGAGGAACCCGTCGGCGACGTGCGAATCCTCGCCGAAATCCGCAAATGGGAAGAACGCCGCGACAAACTGCTCGGCCTCGACAAGGTACAGGTCGACATCACATCGGGCGGAAAAGAATTCAAGGGCTTTTCGTCGGTGTTGCCCGTCATGCCGGGTGTCGACGAAATCGTCCGCCGTATCGACGAGGAACGCGAACGGAAACTATCGGAAGAAGACGAATAACGCATGTTTACCGACGGACTACAACAGCGAGAGGAACAGCAACGCGTCAACTACAAACAGTTGCTTGCCTACCGCCACTTGGCCGACCCGCGAATCCGATACGTCGTCTACGGCGGCGCAGCGGGCGGCGGCAAATCGTGGCTGGGGTGCGACTGGCTTATGCGTTGCTGTTGGGCGTTCCCGAAGACGCGCTGGTTCGTCGGTCGAAACAATATCAAGGACAGCCGCGAATCCGTGCTGGTCACGTTCGGCAAAGTCGCCGATTCCTACGGATTCACGGACTACCGGATAACGGACGACGGCATCAAGTTTACGAACGGGTCGGAAATCGTGCTGCTCGACTTGACATTCTATCCGCAGAAAGACCCGATGTTCGAGCGACTGGGGTCGAAAGAGTTTACAGGCGGTTGGATAGAGGAGGCCGGAGAGGTTCATTATATGGCCTACGAGGTACTGAAATCCCGAATCGGGCGACACCTCAACGAGGAATACGGACTGGAAGCGAAGATGCTCATAACCTGCAATCCGAAAAAGAATTGGTTGTATAAGCATTTCTACAAACCGCATATCGACGGAACGCTACCGAAAGACTGCGCATTCGTTCAGGCATTGGTCTACGACAACCCGTTTATCACGCCCGATTATATCCGGACGCTCGAATCAATCGGGGTTAAATCAATCCGGTTGCGCCTACTGCTCGGCAAATGGGAGTACGAGAGCAATGCGAACCAACTCGCCGACTACGACGCCATCCTCGACTGCTTTACGAACGAGCGACAGACGGGTGACGGGGTGCGGCGCATTAGTGCCGACCTTGCCATGAAAGGCCGTGACCGCTTCGTCGCTTTCAACTGGACGGGAATGGCGGCTAAACTCGCCATCGACAAACCGTACAGCACAGGCAAGGAGATTGAAACCGACCTGCGCGACGAATCGAGGCGGCACGGCGTCCGGCGCTCCAACATCATTGCCGATTCCGACGGACTTGGGCAATACCTCGATTCGTATTTGGAGGGCATCAAGACGTTCCACGGAGGAGCGCCCGCGCCGGATAACACATATTTCAACCTCAAATCGCAATGTGCGTTCAAACTGGCGGAGGTTATCAATGCGGGGTTGCTCTGCATCGACTGTCCGGAAGAACTGCAATCGACCATTGCCGAAGAACTGGAAGCCTGCCTTGTCGCCCGCGACGTCGACGCCGATACGAGCAAGAAACGAATCATCGACAAACGGGAGATGAAAGCCGTACTTGGACGGTCGCCCGACTATTTCGACCCATTGATGATGCGCATGTATTACGAAATCGTCCCGCAGCCGAAAGGAATGCGCGTGCACGTCGGGCGCCTTTCATGAAAAGCTGTTTTCGGGCTGTTTCTGCTGGTAAAATTTGACAGACGAATAAACTACCGTCACGACGGCAAAAGTGGATTAAACAGAAAAACTGATGAAAATAACAATCAAGAAACGGACGGCCCGACAGGTGCTCGCTATCGAACGAGCGCTGACACCCGAATCGCGTGCAGCATTGCAAACCCTGCCGAAACCGGACAAAGTGTGCGGCGTGCACACGCCTCGGAACCTCAACGATCTGACCATCGGTGACTTGTTCAGCTTACAGGCAGACGGGGCGCACGCCCTTATAGAGCGAATCGCAGCCGTCATTCTGAAAGTACATCCCCGGCGCTGCTACAACGAACGGGCGGACAAGATGCTCGGCTTCGTCTTTTGGGTCGGCCGGGAGTTGGAGCGCATCGCAGCGTTGTTCGCAAGCACAAGCAACCAGCCGACGCCCGAAGAGATCAAAGCCGGAATAAACGACCTTGATTTCGGGCCGTTCGGCATCATCGACTGGTACGCCCACCGACAAGGCTACCAAGACCAGAACGACGCCGCAAAGGTGGCATGGGTGCGCGTCTGCGAATGTATGCGAATCGACAACGAGCGGATCGCCTTTGAACGGCGTTTGCGCGAAATAATGGCCAACAAAAACCAATAGACCTATGGAAAAAACGACAGTCGAAAACAAAGTCAAGGAGATCGCCGGGGCGATGGGCCTTACCTATCTGTGCGAATCGTGGTTCCGCGCTAATCAAGCGTTCGACCGATTCCGGCGTCAAGGAGAGAACCGCGAGGTTACACACCCCGACGGCCTTACGCTGCCCGCCTGCCTCTATGTGCAACCCGTGGCGGGTTTTCTGAATTTCACACCGCAGGGCTTCGTGCGTGATGCCCCGTCGTGTCTTATCTCCTTTGCCGACGCTATGCCGTTCGACTACAAAGGAGCCGAAGCGCAGGAGATCGCCGAGCGGCTGAAAGGTCTTGCCGTGCGATTCATCGTCGCTGTAAACGAAAGCGGCTTTTTCGTTCCGGTCGACGGGCAGATCAAATACCGCGTCGCATTCGACAAGATGGACGCAAACCTATGTATCGTAACGCTGTCGCTGACGCTCCAAGAACAGGCGGGTGTCTGCTTCGATTACGGCTTGTAGCTATGGACGTACAGAAAATAGAACTCGAAGCCGACCGAATCGTCGCCGAAGAACTCGACCGGGCACGGCAGAAGATCATCGAAAACCACGTCGCCGCGGGACAACAGACGACGGGCGCGACCGCCGACAGCATCACGATAACCGTAACGACCAACAGCGGCGTAACCACGGGAACGATGGATGCCCGCCCATATTTTGCGGCACTCGAAACCGGCACGCAACCGTGGCTGTCGCAGCATTTTCGCCGACGCCGCGACGGGTCGGTCTATCCGTCCGCCCCGAAATGGTTTATCGACATCATCGCGGACTGGGCCGCAGCAAAGGGTGTCGACATTTCGGCTTGGGGAGCAGCAACCAAGATAATGACGGAGGGATCAGCACTATTCCGTAACGGCGGCCGCGAAGACATCTTCACGCCCGAAATAGCGGCCCTGTCCGACCGTATCGCCGACAGGCTGGCAGGGCTTTTCGATGCGCAGATCGTTGAATCAATTTTAAGACAATAGACCATGAGCAGAACATTCACACACAGCAGTACGGGAACAGTAGTCGAATACCCCAATGCAACGCATTTCGCATTCGTCCCCGCGATTTTCAAAATCACGAAAATCCCCACCGAATACAACAAATTGGAAATGGTCTTAACCGACCGCCAAGCGCAACAGACGTACAGCGAAGAACGCGAGCCGTTCAATGGGACTGCATATTTTGATATACGGCGGTATCTGCAACTGTTGTTCAATAACGTTGCGCATGGGGTGATTGATTACAGCAAGGGGTTTGTCGATTCCCCGCTCAAAAAAACTGTCTATGCTACAATATACTGGTATAGCAACGGCAGTCAATTCTATCTCGGCACATTTGGAATAGACGCTATATGGGGCGCAATATCCGCCCGCGAATCATCCGGCGGAATCATGCGTCGCAAATGGTTCGTCCGCTATCCGTTCACGGTGGACGTCTTCGCCAAGAACGGAACATCATTCGACGTGCTGATCGACGGCAAACAGTCCGACATCATGTTTTACAACCACAACGAAGACGCGGAAGGTGCGACCCCATACCATCGCTATCTGCTGAACCCGGCGAAAGCGATTGACCCCTCGACCGTCGTTCGCTCGGTGCATATCGCAGTACCGCATAGCCTCGTATTGAAAAATGACGAGGAGGCCGTCGGAATGGTCGCCTATACGCTCGATATAGACCGAAGCACAAACGGCGTCTATCTGCGCTGGATAGACCAACAGGGGCGCTATTGTTACTACCTGTTCAAGGAGATCGGCAGCGCGTCGACCGTTTCGGCGTCCTCGACATGGGAGCGTAACGACATGAATGTCCCGACCGCTTACATCGACGGTGTGAATGTCGAAACGTCAGTCCGGCAAAGTCTATCCCGGAAAAAGACCCGTTCGCTGGGGGCAAAGCTGGTCGATTCCGAAACGTATGATTTCCTGCTCACACTCGCGCAATCGGTCGTCGTGGACGTCTTCGACGGGTACGACGCCAACGACGTGTCGCTGTGGCATCGCGTCAATATCGTTGCTGGCAGCTACGAGAAGACGACGAAACATTACCAAGATTTCATTTTCTCAATCGAAGAACCCGCGCAGAGCGCACAAACGCTGTAACCATGACAGAGGAATTATATATCAACGGCGCAACCGTCGACATTAAACCGGATGCGGCGACGACCCTCAACTACAAATCCAACCTGCTCGGCGACATATCGAAAATTACGTCGTCGAACTCGCAGACGATTCAATGCCCGAAGACGACGCGCAACCGAAAGATATTCGACAATCCGGGGGCGCCCGCCTATGTGTCCGATAAGCGATACAACCGATATTCGGCGCGCCTCGTTCGGAATGGAATCGAGATCGTCCGTGTCGGATATGCCGTGCTGCTATCTTCGTCGGAAACCTACGAAATCGCGCTTTATTGGGGTGTGATGGCAAACTTTCAGGCGTGGGTAGACAAAGCGGCCAAGTTGAACGAGCTGACCGGAACCGAGGCGCTGACGTGGGGCGCAAATATCACGGCAACATCCCTGTCGCAAATGAAATCCGCCGGATATGGATACGCAAAATACGACTGCGGCGTATCGAATACCAATCTTGCCAATATTCACCCCAGCGTCACGGCGTGGTGGATTCTCAACAGGATAGCAACGCAGGCCGGATTCACTTTCGAAATACCAGACAAACACAAACTGGCGCTTCGAGGGATAGCGATTCCATGTTTGAGCCGGAACGCATCGGCGGCGAGCAACCAAGCCGAGGCGACCGTGTCGACATATCCATTCCTGCAAAATTCGAATGGTTTTTGGGGGTACTCCATCGCGGGCAACAACGGCACGGACAAACACGGCGTGTTCGACCCGGACGACAATACCAAAATTCGCAAGGTCGACGGCGCAACCAAAGTTATAATTTCTATCATCGACAAGTCGGGGTCACAGTTGGGAATGACGCTTTACTCCAACGATTCGGGGGCGTTCCCCAGCCGTGTATATGTCCGCGCCACCCAATATAACGATAACAGCGAAACGACAACGCAAATCGCGGTTAGCATTGGATCGTCGGCAGTATCATCATCAACAGGAATGTATGCGTATCAAAAGACGTATTATTTCGCCGACATAAACGAAGAACTGCTTTGGGGCAGGTACGATTATCTGCGTTTATTCCCGCATAATGGGTCAGGCCGGATAGTCGGGTCGAGGTTGGGGAATACCAAGCTAACCATTACAGAGGATTTCGAAAGTATCATTTATCCAAGCACATACCCAATACCGCAGAACCTG